>ERZ791680.554-NODE-554-length-39080-cov-62.320717_pt1 | contig 39080 bp, 37 predicted proteins | sample MGYA00510051_ERZ791680 | MGnify/ENA primary metagenome ERZ791680 (study PRJEB30046, sample SAMN00715238) | human gut metagenome | study: EMG produced TPA metagenomics assembly of the A metagenome-wide association study of gut microbiota in type 2...
AAGTCAGGGCTTTGTGATTTTTTTAGAATAAGGGAGTTTTGACACACCTCCCCCTAAAAAAACAAAGAGCAATAAAGTGATTACAACATAGAAACAACAAAAAAGGGTGCACGAAGCACCCTTTTTGTTTGTTAGTATCTGAAGTGTTTTCACCCCTTGCTTACAACTTCTTGAACACGCTCTGCATCTGCTCGCCCAGACCGATGGTGTAGCCCTGCGATACAAACACTACGCGGTTGAAGGTATCGGCGATGATGAACATCGGCATCTGCTTCTCGTTCATCAGCTTCATCTCTCGGGCTATCTGCTTGCGCACAGAGCCGTCCTTGTCAAGGGCGAACTGCACGGTAGACGGCAGACCCGGGAACTCGTCGTGGTTGAACTTCGCTGCATCCGCTTCGCTCTCGAAGAGCAGCACTACCGGGCGACCCCATGCCTCGAACGCTTCCTTCATCTTCTCAATGTCGTGCAGAGCGTGGTTGGTGGGCTCCTGACCTACGCCGAGAATGCCCACAACATAGTAGCCGCGACCAGTCTGTGAGAGCAGACTTACTTCCTTACCGTCCTTTGTAACGAGGCTCTCTGAGTTGAACGAACCGATCACAGACACCTCGTTGGTGTTCTGGCGTATCTCAAGAGGCAGAGTGGTGGTCTGACCCTCCACAATTTCGAACAGACGGTTCGAGGCGAGCACACTGCCGCTCGCAAGGCGTGTGCCTGTGGTGAGCATATATGTGCCCGCATCGAGCTTGTAGCCCTTCTTGAACGTGTTGCTCCATGTCGTGCCGTTGCCCATGTCTGCCTGACCCTCCTCGAAGTTCAGCAGATGAGCTGTGCCGTTCTCTATACGGCTGATTGTGAAGTGGCTGTAATACTTCGGGTTGTCGAGCAGCTTTGTAGGCTCGTATGTCAGTACGATTGTGCCAAGCGCGGCAGCAGTAGATGTCTTCTCGGCTGTGTTGTCGAACTTCACATCCTGCCATTCACCGTTGGTTTTTTGGTGCACTTCATAACTGTTTGGTTGGTGCACTTGAGACAAGTGCACCCCCTGGGATTTGTACTGTATCTTGCCCGTCACGGCATCCTTCCTTGCTTCGATGCCCAGGCTGCGAGCCACGTCTACGAAGAAGATGTCGCGCGAACGCTCGTCGGTAATCTTCGACTTCATAACGCCAACCGGAGTCTGTGCGATGCGCAGAGCCTTCTTGTCGGGGTTGAGGCGGATGTTCTTCTTTATCCACTCTACGAGCTTCATCGGATCGGCGCGGAAAGCGTCGGCAGTCTTCTTGCTGAACGCCTTCTCGAAGTACTGCTTGAACGGAATTGTAATCAGCTCGTCCTCAACACGCGGCGAGAGCTGGTCGGTTGTTGCGTTGTAGCTGTCTTCGAGAATCTCGGTTGTGATGTCTCGCAAGTCTTTGTCGCTGAGTGTGGCGAGTATGCCCATCACGCGGTCTTCGTTGTCGCTGTGGCGGTTGATGAAGTCGACGATGATCTGCTTGTTGCCGCGCGACTTGAAGATATACTCTGCTCCGCGCTCACTGATGCGCTTCGCCTCCTCCATAGTGGGGAAGGTGGCTGTGTATGCCTTGCGGATGCTGTCCTCAAGAGCAAAGCGGCGCTGGTTCTCCTTGTGCATCTCGTCGCTGACAAAAGGCAGCTGCGGGTTTTCCTTCGGCGGAACGAGGTCCAAGTAGGTGCATTTAGGGGGTGCACTTGTCTCAAGTGCACCAACAGAACCGGCTGGTGCACTAACAGAACCGGTTGGCTGCGTGGGTATGGCAGGGATGCCATACCCTCCTACAAGTGCATCCCCTGGGAGGGTGAGTGTTGCCTCCTTCTCCTTGCCGAACGAAACCTTCTGATATGCATACTTGCCGTCCTTCGATGCCCATACCACCAAGTCACCGATACCTGCAGATAGCGACGTGTGGCCCTTTGCGTCGGTGTACTTCGTTACTGCCGTGAAAAATTCAGCGTAGTTGTAAATCTTGAACTCGACACGTGCGTTCTCCACCGGCTTGCCTTCGCTGTCCTTGACGTAGAAGTCTACCGAAGCAACCGGCGCATAGTTGGACGTGAGGTTTATTTCTGTGAAGTTGCTTGTGCGCAGCATCACCTCCTCCGGACCGTTATAGTCGCCGAAAGCGCGTGTGTGCATTAGCATAGCTCGCGAAGCCGGAGCGTTGAACCAACCGAGGTTCAGCACCGGCTCCGGTTCGCAGGCACCAAGGAAGTACCACTTGCCGTCTGCCCATGCCTCTACCCAAGCGTGGTTGTCGTCGGTGTGCGCCCAGCGCGGTGTGTACACCTGGCGTGCAGGAATGCCCACGGCGCGCAATGCCGCAACGGCAAACGTACTCTCCTCACCGCAACGGCCGGTTGCGGTCTTCAGCGTAGCAAGTGGTGCCGATGTGCGGGCGTCAGAAGGCTGGTAGGTCACCTTCTCGTGGCACCAGTGGTTCACCTCAATGATAGCATCCATCATCGACATACCCTTGATGCGGTCCTTCAGTTCGTTGTAGAACACCGAGCGTGCATTGTCCAAAGCCTCGTTGTTGACACGGATTGGCACAACGAAGTGGCGGAAAAGCAACTCCGGAACGTTCTTGCCCCATGGCATCTCCTCGCGAGCCTTGAACGCCATGCGTACATTGTCGGCGAAGAACGAAGTGGGGTAGTCGGTAACGTCGGCAAGCGGCATGTAGGCATAGAGGAACTTCAACGCTTCCTGCTCGTCAGCCGTAAGCTTTTCTTTCTGTGTGTTATAGAATGTCTTGCCGACTGTCTTCACACGCTCCTTGAAGATGTTCTCTACTGTGTTGCGGTAGTTGGCGTCGGATATGAATTGCCCTTGCGCATTCGCCGTGAGGCTCAATGCGAATATGGAGGCAGAGATGAGTATTTTTTTCATTCTCGTTTAAAGTATTTTGGTGCACTTATAGGAGGGTATGGCATCCCTGCCATACCCACGCACCATTTGATTTATAAAAAAGGAGACTATGGCGTGTGGTCATAGTCTCCTGTATGTGTTTAAAGTTAGGGGGTGTATCAACAGAGCTGCTGGTTGGTGCACTTGAGACAAGTGCACCCCCTGAGAGTGTATCAACAGAGCTGGTTGACTGCGTAGGTATGGCAGGGATGCCATACCCTCCTACAAATCAATCTTGTTTACACGCTTCTCATGGCGACCACCTTCAAATGGAGTCTTGAAGAACTCGTCCATAATCTTCTCTGCTGTCTTGTTGTCGATGAAGCGACCCGGCATAACGAGGATGTTTGCGTCGTTGTGCTGGCGTGTGAGCTGAGCAATTTCCGGGTTCCATACCAATGCTGCACGTACACCCTTATGCTTGTTGAGGGTCATTGCCATACCTTCACCGCTACCGCAGATGCCGATGCCAGGATAAACGTCACCGTTAGAGATAGCTTCGCCTAACTCATGAGCAAAATCCGGATAATCGCAGCTCATATCGCTGTATGTACCGTAGTCCTTAAACGGAATGTTGTGGCTCTCAAGGTATTCAACAACAAATTTCTTCAATGCGTAACCTGCGTGGTCGCATGCAATGCCTACTGTCTTAATTTCCATAGTACTGTAGTTTTATTGGATTATTAATAAAGCAAGCTTATGCAGAATTTCTTACTTAACGTGAAGTTCTGCATAAGCTATGCCTGTTTATTTAGATAAGTAATTTTTTACCTGCTTAAATACGTTCTCGGCGTTGAAGCCCAATTTCTCGTCGAGCACCTTGTAAGGAGCAGAGAAACCGAACGACTCAAGACCGTAAACCATACCCTCTACACCTACAAGGCTCTGGAGTGTGACGGGCAGACCTGCTGTCATACCGAATATCTTGGCACCCTTCGGCAGTACACTCTCCTGATACTCCTTACTCTGTGTACGGAACAGACCCTCTGACGGAACGCTTACGATACGTGTCTTGATGCCGTCAGCGTTGAGCAACTCGGCACCTGCGATGAGCGTAGACACCTCCGAACCAGAAGCGAGGAGGATAACGTCGTAGTTAGGATCGTCCTTAACGATGTATGCACCCTTGCGAACCTGAGAGTAGTCAGTGCCTTCAGGCAGGGAGTTCACGTTCTGGCGTGAGCAAATCATTGCTGTTGGTGTGTCCATGTTCTCGTTAGCCATCTGCCAGCATACTGTTGTCTCGTCTGCATCTGCAGGGCGGAATACGCGTACAGAGTCCTGTCCCTTGTGGTTCTTCAGCTTCTCCATGAGGCGAATCTGTGCTTCCTGCTCAACCGGCTCGTGTGTAGGTCCGTCCTCACCAACGCGGAATGCGTCGTGCGACCATACGAACTTGATTGGAACGCGCATGAGAGCTGCCATACGGATAGCCGGCTTCATGTAGTCGGAGAATACGAAGAATGTGCCGCAAGCCGGGATAACACCACCGTGGAGGTACATACCGATGCAGACGCAAGCCATTGTAAGCTCGCTGACACCTGCCTGGAAGAATGCTCCGGTGAAGTCGTCAGGTGTAAGCTCGTGAGTCTTCTTGAGGAAGCCGTCTGTCTTGTCCGAGTTGCAGAGATCGGCAGAAGAGCAAACCATGTTAGGCACCTGCTCTGACAATACGCCGAGACAGTTGGCTGAAGCAACACGTGTTGCAACGTCGCGCTTCTGAACAAGTTCGCTCCAGTCTACCTTCGGAGCATTGCCTGAGAACCAAGCATCCATCTGCTCTGCCTTTTCAGGGTTAGCCTTGCGCCATTCTGCTTCTGCTGCATGTCTTTCCTTTACAACCTCGCGAAGCTCTGCGTTACGCTTCTCGTAGAGTTCCTTAACGTCGTCGAATACTACGAACGGGTCGTTGAGGTCGCCGCCGAGGTTCTTCACTGTGTTCTCGTAAGCGCCACCACCGAGCGGTGCGCCGTGAGTCTTCACGCTGCGCTCGTAGCTTGAACCGTCTTCCTTGCGTGCGCCCTTAGCCATAACGGTGTGACCGATGATGAGGGTAGGACGCTGCTCTTCCTTGTTAGCGAGGATGAGAGCTGCACGGATCTCGTCAGGATCGTTACCGTTTATTTCAAGAACGTTCCAACCCCATGACTCGTACTTCATGCGTGTGTTCTCGCGCATTACGACATCGCACTCTGTAGAGAGCTGAATCTCGTTGGCATCGTAGAACATGATGAGGTTGTTGAGCTTGAAGAGACCGGCGATGCGGCCTGCGCCCTGAGATATTTCTTCCTGAACACCTCCGTCAGATATGTAGGCGTAAATCTTGTGCTGCATCATGGTGCTGCCAAGACGAGCCTCAAGGAACTTCTCTGCAATAGCAGCACCTACAGCGTAGGTGTGTCCCTGACCGAGTGGTCCAGATGTGTTTTCAATTCCATGAATAATGTCACGCTCAGGATGTCCCGGACATATAGTGCCCCATTGACGGAATGTCTTCAAATCGTCAATTGTGTACTTACCCTGCAAAGCGAGAGCTGAGTAGAGCATTGGCGACATGTGACCAGGATCGAGATAGAAGCGGTCGCGGCCCTCCCAAGTCGGCTGATCTGGATCGAACACCAGGAACTCCGAGAAAAGAACGTTGATAAAGTCAGCACCACCCATAGCACCGCCCGGGTGACCTGATTTGGCTTTTTCTACCATCGATACAGCAAGCAGTCGGATGTTGTCTGCCGCATGGTTCATTAAATCCTTATTATTCATTTTATTATTTAAAGTTTAACAGTTTCTTTGTAGAAAAATAGGTTTTAAATTATTTTACACAGTCTTTTAATCACCATTTTTCGTCGTTTCCTTTTGCAAAGATAGCGAATATAGTTGATATAACGGCTATATTAATTGCGGAATTTAAAAATAATTCTATAATTAGCCGACTTTTACTTGTGCTTAGCTCCTAATTTTACTATAACCTACGAGGCGATATGTGCGTTGTCCTATACCTTTATAATATATAAGCATTTGATAGCTGTTTTCGGTTTGGAAAAAGTTGCCTTCTGTTGAAACCGGATGCAGGCTGTTGTCGTTGTGCTTCGTGAGGTACTGATAGGAGTAGTAACCTTGCTTCAGTGGCACGTTTGCCTCATAGAGTTTTGTCTGCTCGTTGAACTGCATCTCGTATTGCGGTGTGAAGCGGTCGTTGGTCCATACGCCGTTGATAAATACTCTGCCGTTCTGTCGTGGTGCTTGTAGGCGAAAGTTGACGACGACGTATTCCGAGATGCGGTCGTTTTCGATGTTGTCGCTGTTGCGTATGTAAAAACTGCCGTTGGCATCTTCGTCGTAAACATAGCTTGGACGTGGAAGGTCGGTCCATATCTGTGCGTGGTAGTTGGTGCCGTCCCACCATGTGTTCTCAATGCCAAGGGTGGGGTGGGTGACATCAAGTATCTCGAACTTATGATACTCGTTGCCTCCGTCGAAGATGAGGTTGCGGTTGTACTCCCAACGTAGTCCGCTTCCGGTTTGGTATTGTGGCGTAGGGTTTATGCGGGCGGTGCTCCAACGCCCGTTTTGCATGACGACGGTGTACAACTCGGTGCTTGGATTAGTGATGTTAAGAGCAGAGTAGTTTATTTCTGCTCCCACTTGCTGGTGGGCTTTGTTGATGCTGATGTCTGTGTTTGTGGTTACGGACATGCTTGCCTTTACAAGTGGTTCCACTATCATGAAGCAAGCCGTGAAAACGGTGTCGCCGCCGTTCTCGTCGTAAACCGTCAGACGATAGTTGCCGCTCATTTTGATGCGGCAATTCTCGTTGGGGATAGAAAGGCGATAGTGGGTGTAGAGGGTGTTGGTGTTGAGCGACTCTTCTATGTCGTCGATGGTGCAGCCATCGGCAAATCCCTCACAATAGTCGGAGTCGAAAATGCCCTCCGATACACTCCAGTCTGCCTCGCAATGTTGTAGGCGATATACGTAGCGATGATATTCGTGTGTAAGGTCGTCGAAACTGATGTTTATCGGTTCGCCGTTAAGCGTGGCTATAGGCATGGATAGCCAGTCCTTGCCAGCCACGACCTGCAATGATGCAATATTCTCCGACTTGATGTCGTTGTATTGCGCAAAGCTGTTAGTGGCGACAAATGCCGACAATGTGAGTATTAATGCCAATAGGGTCGTTCTCATAGTTTGCTATTTGTGGGGTGTGGTCTTTCTGCTTTAAAAGTCGACCGACAGTTTGACGTTGATTTGTCTGCCCGTCAGATAGTTAGGCACGGCGTATTGCTGTCCGGTGACATCTGTAATCCAGTAGTAGGAGTTTACGTTGTTGATGCCGAAGAGGTTCAGACATTCTGCTCCCACCCACAGGTTGCGAATCGGGTTGCGCTTCTTGTGGCGGTCGCTGTTGTCGATGATGCGGTAGTTCAAACCAACATCTGCGCGTTTGTATGCCGGAGCGCGGAACACGTTCGATTCGAGCTCGCGGTGTGGGGCAGAGAATGGTAGACCGTCGGCAAGTGCCAACTTGAGCGACATCTTCCAGCGTGTTGTGCCAGGGAAGTAGTCGGTGAAGAAGAGGTTGACAGCATAGCGTTGGTCGGTAGGTAGGGGGATTGACTTGCCGTTCAGCTTCATGCTTGTGTTCATCAGCGATAGCGACACCCACGAGTCTGTACCCGGCACAAACTCACCGAAGAGTTTGAGGTCTAAGCCTGCTGCATGTCCGCTGCACATATTGTCGCCATAATACACCACCTTCACGTTGTTCACGCTGTAAGGCACAAGATTGCCAAGTGCCTTGTAGTATGCTTCGGCTGTGAACTTGAACGGGCGGTTGTTCATCTTGAAGCGGTAGTCGAAGCCTGCGATGAAGTGTATCGAACGCTGGCTCTTCGCCTTACGGTTGAGCGAGGCGTATGTAATGCCGTTCGTTGTGGTGGTGTCGCGTATCTCCTTAAAGAAAGGTGCTTGATAGTACAAACCCGTGGCAAAGCGCATCGTTATGTTCTCGTTGAATGCCGGGATTATGCCCAACGACAGACGCGGACTGAGTATTGTCTCTTTCGTAAAACTCCAGTAGGCGAGACGCAGACCGTAGTTCAACGTGTAGAGTGTCTTGCCTTCCGAACCGGTGAAGCGGTATTTGTCCTGCGCATACGCCTCTACACGATTGGCTGTAAGCGTGTTCTTTGCACGCATACTGTAAATCATATAAAGATCCTTGCCAGTGTGCGGAATGCTGTATTTGCTCGAGTCGCGCATTTCGTATTCTACTGAGTTCTCCTCAATGTGCTCCCACTTGTAGGTGAGCGCAGCCTCTATGTCGTGCTTCTTCTGCTTCGTCTTGAACAGCAACTTGGCACTCTCCACGTGAGCCTTCAGGTAGTTGCGCGTGTGCTGGAAGTAGGTGCCTACACCGAGATTTTCGCTTGTTTCGGTCTGCGTGAGCCAGTACTGTCCTTGTATGTCGTACTTCTCCTGCTCGCGTGTGTTGAACGCCGAAGCGATGAGCGAAAGGCTTGTGTTCTCGTTGAATTTGCGAGTGATGCCCAATGAACCGAAGAAGGTGCGGAACACGTCTTTCTCCTGTCCATCGAAGTACACCTTGAATGCCTTTACGTTCTCCATCGTGCCGAAATTCGTCTCACGATCTTCGGGGGTGAAGTTATAGTGGTTGTCCGAGATGTTGCCGAGGAACTTGATGTCCCAGCGCTTGTTGGGCGAGTAAGTAAGATACGTCTGATAGTCGATGAACGTAGGCTGATACTCGCCCTTTGTGTCCATCGAGCCTAATAGATACTTCGTCGTCTTGTAGCGCAGACCATTGCTCCACGAGAACTTCTTGTTGCTCATGCCGACGAATGCGCTTGCTCCGAGCATACTGGCTGTGGCTGACGCTTCGAAGCGTTTCGGACGGCGATACTCGATGTTCAGTGCCGACGACATCTTGTCGCCATAGCGTGCCTCGTAGCCACCGGTTGAGAAGCCAATCTTCTCCACCATATCGGGGTTGATGACCGAGATACCCTCCTGTTGTCCGCTTCTTACAAGGAACGGGCGGAATATTTCCACATTATTTATATATACACTGTTCTCGTCAAACGAACCGCCACGCACGTTGTACTGCGATGAAAGCTCGCTGTGGGTAGATACGCCAGCCTGGCTTTGTATCATTTCCTCTACGGCGTTGCCCGTAGTGGAGGGCATACTCTTTAGATGCTCTTTGCTCAATTCCTGCGTTTGTCCCGTCTCGATGCGCTTGCCTGTGATGGTTACTTCCGACAGGGCATTGTCGCTACTGTGCAGAACAACCTGCATTGTCTGCTTACCACGTGGACGGCGCAGTGTGCGAACTTTGGTCTTGTAACCGACCATTGAAAATCTGATTTCAACAGAGTCGGCAGATTGAAGTTGCAGACTATAGTCGCCTTTAAGCGAGGTCATTGTCATCTTGCCTTGTTTAGGGCATGATACGGATGCAAATTCTACGGGGTCGTTGTTCTCGTCAATGACCCTTCCACTTAAGGTGAATGTTTGCGCCTGAGCAGATACGAAAGCGCAGAGACATATTATTTGAAGTATAAACAATTTCAGTTTCATACATAACATAACGAAAATAGTGTCGATTTATTGTATTATTGCAGCGTAAAAGCACTTGAATTTCTGAAAAAGAATTAAAGAGTGTAATTTTTACAAATATTATTTTGTAATTATTATAAAAAAGTATATCTTTGCAGTAGTAAAATGAAAAGAATATAGACAATGAAACATAACGACGCAGTAACAAGACTTGTAGAACATGGCATCAAGCCTTCTGTTCAGCGCATTCAGATTATGCATTATCTGATGACTCACTTTACTCATCCTACAGTGGAGGAGGTGCATAAGGCTTTACTACCTAAGGTGCCTACACTTAGCCGTACCACGGTGTACAACACGCTCAGAATGTTCTCAGAGCACAATGCTGCTCAGATGATAACAATCAACGAACATCGTGTTTGTTATGATGGCGATGTGAGCCTTCATGCACATTTCATCTGTAAGTGCTGCCGAAAGGTGTACGACATTTTCGACGAAGTGTCGGATGTTGTAAATCGCAAAGAGTTGGCAGGTCACAAAATCGACGACGTACAGCTATATTATAAAGGTGTATGTAAGGAGTGCTTGGCAAAGCAGGCTGAAACTGCAGTCGGATAATTTATAGATAAGGCTTTTTTAATATAAATACTATTAACTCTTAAAACAGAAGAATTATGAAGAAGAAATTTATTTGCACAGTATGCGGTTATATTCACGAAGGTACAGAGGCTCCTGAGAAGTGTCCAGTTTGCAAGGCTCCGGCAAGCAAGTTTAAGGAACTGAACGATCCGACAGAGGGTCCAGCTTTCGCAACCGTTCATACTCTTGGTGCTGCTCGCGATGAGGAGGCTACACCAGAGATGATTAAGGATCTCGAGACTCACTTCAATGGCGAGTGCGGTGAGGTAGGTATGTATCTCGCAATGAGCCGTCAGGCTGACCGTGAGGGCTATCCAGAGATTGCAGAGGCATTCAAGCGCTATGCTTTCGAGGAGGCTGAGCACGCAAGTAAGTTCGCAGAGCTTTTGGGCGACGTTCTGAAGGATACTAAGTCGAACCTTGAGGCTCGTATCGCTGCTGAGCGTGGTGCTTGCGAGGACAAGTTCCGCATCGCAAAGAACGCTAAGGCTGCCGGCATGGACGCTACTCATGACACCGTTCACGAGATGGCAAAGGATGAGGCTCGCCACTGTGCTGGCTTCATGGGCTTGTACAAGCGTTACTTCGAGAAGTAAAACATCTTCGTAGTCGTACAAACGGCTATATGATGTAGCATAATAAAAGAGGATGCACCAGGCAAATGTTGTTGTCGGTGCATCCTTTTTTCGTTGTGTATCGTCCGCCGCCCAATCGGATTGCGTCCGCCGTCTGCACCGTTTGCGTCCGCCACCCAATCGGATTGCGTTCGCCATCCAGTCGGATTGCGTTCGGTGCCCAATCGGATTGCGTTCGGTGCACGATGATTTATCTTGATGTTTAAGCATGAAAAAAAGGTGTGTCAGAACTCTTCAATCGGAGCTATGACACACCCTTTGCTGTTTTGCGACCAATGGTCTTGTCGTTATTATCCGCAGAAGAACAGCACAACGAGCTGCGCTGTGAAGATACGCAGGAACATACTCAACGGATAAACCGTAGAATAGCCGATAGCAGGAGCCTCGCGCGAGCAAACAGAGTTGGCGTAAGCGAGGGCTGGTGGGTCGGTGTATGTACCGGCAAGCATACCCATAATGGTAAAGTAGTTGAACTTGTACTTCATGCGTGCTATAGTGCCGACAATCAGGATAGGGATGATTGTGATGATGAAACCAGTCAATACGTACAACAGACCATCGCCTTCCACTACTGTGTTCCAGAAGTTAGCACCAGCCTTTATGCCCACACTCGCAAGGAACAGCACAAGACCAATCTCTCGAAGCATCATGTTTGCCGATGTCGTGGTGTAGGTGTTGAGCTTCATGCGGTGGCCGAAGCGACCGATAAGAATAGCGATGATAAGCGGACCGCCAGCGATACCGAGCTTCAACGGAACCGGCATTCCTGGTATAGCGAACGGAATGCTACCGAAGATGATACCGATGAAGATACCGATGAAGATAGTAGCTACGTTAGGCGCATCAAGGCGCTTTACAGAGTTGCCCATCAGCTCGGCAATGCGGTTCACGTTGTCCTCCGGACCTACTACGAGAATTTTGTCGCCTACCTGGAAGCGGTAGTTGCGGCTTGCGAAGAGGTCCATGCCCTGACGCGAAAGACGTGTTACGGTTACACCGTATACAGACGAGAAATGCATCTTGCCGAGTGTCTTACCATTCATTGACGAGTTGGTTACGACGATGCGGCGCGAAACGAGCGGCTGCTTGCTTTCGTTCTCCTCCCATTCAGTCTCCAGCTCCGGACCGATGAACGCCTGGATAGCCGGTGCGTCAGCCTCAGCACACACGACGAGCACCTCGTCGCCCATGTCGAAGACCGTGCGGCTGTTCGGTATGCTGTATTCGCCGTTCTTGAAGAGACGCGAGAACACAACGTCTCGGTTGAGGAAGTCGCTAATCTCTGCAACTGTACGGCCTGAGAGGTATGCATTGTTCACCTTGAGGTGCATCTGATGCGGCTTGGCCTGCGGGTTCTCCGCTTCTTCTGCTTCAAGTGCCTTCTCCTCCTCCTCAAGCTTGGTGCGGGTGAGGAAACGGATGGCTATAGTAGCACCGATGATGCCTACTACACCAAGTGGGTAAGCGCAGGCATAACCGGACGCAATCTGTGGCAGTTCGCCGTAGGTCTGTTGCCATACAGAGCTGAGCGCTTCGTTTGCAGCACCAAGACCCGGTGTGTTGGTTACAGCTCCGTAGAGTGTGCCCACCATCATCGGGAGGTTCGACTTCACATTAGTGTCGAAGAAGAGATAGTAGCATGCAAACATAACGCCTACGTTCAGCAAGATAGCTGTGGTAGAGAGCAGGTTGAGCGTTACACCGCCTTTCTTGAAGCTCTCAAAGAAGCCAGGACCGACCTGCAAACCGATGCAGAACACGAACAGAATAAGTCCGAAGTCCTGAACAAAGGTCATGGTGTCTTTGGGGGCAGTGAAGCCAACATGGCCTGCTAAGATACCAGCGAAAAGCACCCATGTTACACCGAGCGATATGCCGCCAATCTTAATCTTACCCAGCAGAATGCCGACTGCGATTACAATGGCATAGAGTAGGGCGATATGGGCAATCGACTCAGTATTGGTGAATAGGTTGATTATCCAATCCATTTTTTAGTGTTTTAATGTTTTAATAGTTTTAATATAGTGTTATATAGTTTCTATACTCTGTTTGGCTTTCGTTTGAAATAGCAATTGTGATAGACAACTAAAATGTAAAATTCAAGACCGACAGTAAAAGATGCCGGTCTTGAATTGTATGATTTCAAATGCTTAGTAGCTGCGAGCAATCAGTACACGCTGTGTAGCCGGCTTGCCTGAAACCATGTCTACGCCCGGTGTCTGCTCGAACATGAATGGCACGCAGCGGATTGTAGCCTGAGTCTCCTCCTTGATCTTAGCCTCAGTCTCGGCAGTGCCGTCCCAGTGGCAGAGGAAGAAACCACCATCCTTGATGCGCTCCTTGAACTCCTCGTAGTTTTCGCACTCGTAGATGTGAGCATTGCGATAGTCGAGAGCCTTCTTGTAGATGTTAGCTTGGATATCCTTGAGGAGCTGTTCAACGTATTCAACGATGCCGTCGAACGAGCGTGTCTCCTTCTCGAGAGTATCGCGACGCATGATCTCGATGGTGTTCTCCTCGAGGTCGCGACCGCCCATAACGAGGCGTACAGGCACACCCTTCAGCTCATAGTCGGCGAACTTGAAGCCTGGACGCTTGTTGTCTGCGTCGTCGTACTTCACGCTGATGCCTGCTGCGCGCAACTGGCTGATGACCGGAGCGAGCTTCTCGGAGATAGCCTGCAGCTGTTCGGCGTTCTTTGTGATAGGCACGATGACAACCTGTATAGGAGCGAGCTTCGGAGGCAGCACAAGACCATTGTCATCAGAGTGAGTCATAATGAGTGCGCCGATAAGACGTGTAGATACGCCCCATGATGTAGCCCATACGTACTCTGGCTTGTTCTCCTTGTTGAGGAATGTAACGTCGAATGCCTTTGCGAAGTTCTGACCGAGGAAGTGTGACGTGCCGCTCTGCAGAGCCTTACCGTCCTGCATCATTGCCTCAATAGTGTATGTGTTCAACGCACCTGCAAAGCGCTCTGTCTCGCTCTTTACGCCCTGAACGACTGGTACTGCCATCCACTTTTCTGCAAAGTCAGCGTAAACGTGAAGCATCTTCTTTGCTTCCTCTTCTGCCTCCTCCTTTGTAGCATGAGCTGTATGACCCTCCTGCCAAAGGAACTCTGATGTGCGGAGGAACGGACGTGTGCGCATCTCCCAACGCATAACGTTACACCATTGGTTGCACATCAAAGGAAGGTCGCGGTACGACTGAATCCAGTTCTTGTATGTGTTCCAGATGATGGTCTCAGATGTTGGGCGAATGATGAGTTCTTCTTCGAGCTTTGCAGCCGGGTCTACCTCGATGCCAGTCTTGTCCTCATTGGTACGAAGACGGTAGTGAGTAACCACTGCACACTCCTTAGCAAATCCTTCTACGTGCTCTGCCTCGCGGCTGAAGAACGACTTCGGGATAAGCATAGGAAAATAGGCGTTCTGTGCACCAGTTTCCTTAAACATAACATCAAGCTGATGCTGCATCTTCTCCCAGATAGCATAGCCATAAGGCTTGATAACCATACATCCGCGTACGGCTGATTGCTCAGCGAGGTCAGCCTTTGTGACGAGGTCGTTAAACCACTGGCTGTAGTTCTCTGAGCGCTTTGTGAGTTGTTTTAATTCTTTTGCCATTGAATTTATAAAGTTGTATTTATGTTTTCTGCTTTAAGTAAATAGCTTCTTATAGCGTGCAAAAATACAAAAAAAAAATGGTACAACTGCATGATGTGAAAAAAAACACATAACTTTGCACGATATTAAATAGAAAAATGATGATATGGAAACTAAATTGAAATTGGTTTATAAGATTTTGCGATGGGGATTGGCGTTGTTTTTTAGCAGCACAATTCTCGTTGTAGTTGTTTATCGTTTCGTGCCAGTATATGTTACTCCATTGATGGTGATACGTTGTGTGGGACAGATAGCAGACGGAAAGTCGCTCACGATGCACCATAAATGGAAGCCACTTGACAAGATTTCACCGTCATTGCCTGTTGCTGTGATGGCGAGCGAGGATCAACGTTTCCTTCTGCATCATGGTTTCGACTTTGATGCCATACAACAGGCTGCAAAACGCAACAAGCAAGCAGCAAAGCATAAGTATGGAGCAAGTACAATATCGCAACAGACAGCCAAGAATGTATTTCTGTGGCCTGGCAGAAGTTGGGTGCGCAAGGGATTTGAGGTGTATTTCACGGCTCTTATTGAAATGTTGTGGGGAAAGCATCGTATCATGGAGGTTTATCTGAACTCAATTGAGATGGGTGATGGTATTTATGGTGCAGATGCTGTTGCTAAGTATCATTTTAGTAAGACGGCAGAAGAGCTCACTCGTTCGGAGTGTGCTTTGATTGCTGCTACTTTGCCTAATCCGCGTAAGTTTGATAGTAGTAATCCTACAGCCTATTTGCGTGCGCGTCGCGGAAAAATTGAGTTTGAGATGAAGTTTATGCCGCTTTTTCCGAAAGAAGGAGAGGACTATGATCCATCGACAGCATCGGGTGGAATTTACAAGAATAATTAGTTTTGTTGATAAACGTTCAATAGTCTTAATAAATACTTTGTAGTATTGCATTTAAATACGAATAAAAAAATAGTGGATACTCTTCTTAAATCATTGAACCCCAATCAGCTTGCAGCTGTAGAATATACCGATGGACCAGAACTTATTATAGCTGGAGCAGGGTCTGGCAAAACCCGAGTCTTGACGTATAAGATAGCATATCTCTTGCAGAAGGGACTTGCTCCGTGGTCTATACTTGCTCTTACCTTTACAAATAAGGCAGCACGTGAGATGAAGAGCCGCATCGCAGACCTTGTCGGTGAGGAGCGTGCGCGTTATCTGAATATGGGTACGTTCCATTCTGTATTCCTACGCATACTGCGTGCTGAGGCGGAAGCCGTAGGCTTGGAGCGCAACTTCTCAATCTATGATGATAGCGATTCGCGTGCAGTTGTAAACTCAATTATTAAAGAACTGAAACTTGATGATAAGCAATACAAGGCATCTTCCGTTTTAGGGCGTATCGGTGCGGCAAAGAATAGTTTGGTTACACCAGATATATATATGTCCGATCCACATCTTGCGGAGCGCGATAAGGTTTCGGGTATGCCCAAAGTGGGACAGATATATGCTCTTTATGCCGCACGTTGCAAGGCTGCCAATGCAGTCGACTTCGACGACATGCTCCTCTTTACCTATAAACTCTTTGCAGATAATCCGCAGATTGCGCAAAAATATGCAGAGCGATTTAGTTATGTTCTTGTAGACGAGTATCAAGATACAAACTATGCCCAGCAGTCGATATTGACCCTCCTTACTAAGGAGCGACGCAATATCTGTGTTGTTGGTGATGATGCGCAGAGTATCTATGCTTTCCGTGGTGCAAACATTGATAATATTCTAAAGTTTCAGAACATATACGAAGGTGCACGCCTCTTTAAGTTGGAGCAGAATTATCGTTCTACACAAACTATAGTGAAAGCGGCTAACAGTGTCATTGTCAATAATCAACGTCAAATACGTAAAGATGTGTATAGTGAGAATGGCGATGGCGAAAAGGTACGTTTGAATATAGCTTATTCAGACAAGGAGGAGGCGAGCGTAGTATGCAACGAAATTCGGCGTTTGCATAACCGTTATGGTGTGGCGTATGGTGACATCGCTGTGCTATATCGCACCAACGCGCAGAGCCGTTTGTTTGAAGAGGAATTTCGTCGGCAGGATACCCCATATCGCATTTATGGTGGTATGAGTTTCTATCAGCATAAGGAGATAAAAGACGTGATAGCCTACTTCCGTTTAGTAGCCAATCCGAATGATGAAGAGGCGTTGAAGCGTGTCATCAATTATCCGAAGCGTGGCATCGGCGATACGACAGTGTCAAAGCTTATCGCTGCATCGCGCGATTGTAATGTCTGCTTGTGGAACGTTGTAGGTAATCCGAGCATGTATAACGCAGGAGTATCAGCGGCTACAGGAAAGAAGGTTGTAGGCTTCTATTGTATGATGGATGAGTTTATAAGAGATAATAATACAACTGATGCATACGTATTGGGTAAGGCCATCTTGGAGAAGTCGGGTTTGAAGCAGGAACTGGCTGCTGATAAGTCGATGGAGGGGATGGAGCGACAGGATAACATAGAAGAGTTTATGTCGGGTCTGCACGACTTTGTTGACACTAAGCGTGAGGAGGGTTATAAGGATGAAGTGTATATCGCCAACTTCCTTCAAGAGGTAGCTCTACTTACAGATAGCGACGAAGAAAATAGCGACGATGTTTCTTCTAACGAGCGTGTGTCGCTGATGACAATACATGCGTCAAAGGGCTTGGAGTTCAACTCTGTTTTCGTCGTAGGTTTGGAGGAGAATATCTTCCCGAGTCCGCGCTCAAGTTCATCGCTCAGAGAGTTGGAGGAGGAACGTCGTTTGCTTTATGTAGCCATAACACGTGCCGAGCAGCGTTGTTTCTTGTCGTGTGCAAAGAGTCGTTATCAGTATGGCAGTATGATGTTCAATGAGCCAAGTCGTTTCTTGAAGGAGATTGATAAGCAGTATTTGATTGTTGAGGGTAATGTTGGAGGCTTTCAGTCGCCAGCTCAGCAATATTCACAGCGTCCAGAGTCTCCGCTGCGCAGTTCGCATCAGTCTTCAGCGCCTTCTGGATTTCGTCGCATATCTACCGCTACATCGCAGTATCGGCAGATGTCGACTACGCCTCAACGTACACAGAGTGATCTTTCTGCTAAACAAACGATACATGTAGGTGCGCGTGTTGAACATCAGCGCTTCGGTATAGGCAGCGTGATAGCCGTAGAAGGAGTGGGCGAGAACGAAAAGGCTACTATAGAGTTTCAGAACGCCGGAACCAAGACTCTGCTCATGAAATTCGCAAGATTGACAATTTTGAAGTAGGAAAAACAGAATAGTATTGTGTATGTTTGGAAAAATTACTACCTTTGCAATCGATTACACACTAATATTCATTTAATACAAATTTTATGATTCTTCAAAATTTGCAAAACGATTTCAAAGGTTCTAATTGGAAGCGCGAAATTGACGTGCGTGATTTTATTCAGTCTAACTACGAGGCTTATGACGGTGACGAGTCGTTCCTTGTAGGTCCTACAGAGCGTACAAACCATCTTTGGAATGTGCTTTCAAAGATGTTCGAGGTGGAGCGCGAGAAGGGCGTTTACGACGCAGAGACAAAGTTGCCTCAGAGTATAGACACTTATGGTGCCGGCTATATAGATAAGGATAGCGAGGTGGTGGTTGGTCTGCAGACTGATGTGCCATTGAAGCGTGGTATCTTCCCGAAGGGCGGTATACGCATGGTGGAGAAGGCTTTGAAGTCTTACGGCTACGATCTTGATCCTGCAACAAAGACTATCTTTACAAAATATCGCAAGACACACAACGAAGGCGTATTCTCGGCTTACAATGATGATATCAAGGCTGCGCGCCATGCTCATATCATCACCGGTTTGCCCGACGCTTATGGTCGTGGACGTATCATCGGTGACTATCGTCGTATAGCTCTTTATGGTACAGCAAACCTTATTGAGGAGAAGAAGCGTTATTTCAAACGTATCGATATTCAGGAGTTTACAGAGGAGATTGTACGCCATCGCGAGGAGGTCTCGGAGCAAATCCAGGCTTTGAAGCAGTTTGAACGCATGTGTGCTGCATACGGTTTCGACGTTACCAAGCCTGCGACAAACGCTCGTGAGGCAGTGCAGTGGACCTACTTCGGCTATCTCGGTGCGGTTAAGGACCAGGACGGTGCTGCCATGTCGCTCGGTCGTGTCTGCGCATTCTTGGATATCTACATCCAGCGCGACCTTAAGAACGGCACACTCACAGAGCAGGAGGCTCAGGAGCTTATCGACCAAATGATTATGAAGTTGCGCATCGTACGCTTCCTCCGTACACCTGAGTACAACGATTTGTTCTCTGGCGACCCGATTTGGGCTACAGCTTCTATTGGTGGTATGGGCATCGACGGCCGTTCGATGGTTACAAAGACCGACTATCGTTTCCTCCACACTCTCTACAATATGGGTCCGTCGCCAGAACCTAACCTTACTGTGCTTTGGAGCGAGCGCCTGCCAGAGGCATGGAAGAAATATTGTGCTAAGGTAAGTATCGACACAAGCGCTATCCAGTATGAGAACGACGACCTTATGCGTGCTGACCTCGGCGACGACTACGGCATCGCTTGCTGCGTGTCGCCAATGAAGATTGGCAAACAAATGCAGTTCTTCGGTGCTCGTGCAAACCTTGCTAAGTGTATGCTATATGCTATCAATGGTGGTCGCGACGAGATGTCGGGCGAACAGATTGCTCCGCGTTTTGCTCCTATCACTGGCGATTACCTCACATATGAGGAATTCATGCCTAAATTTGAGCAGATGATGCGTTGGTTGGCAAAGACTTACGTCAATGCTCTGAAGATCATCCACTACATGCACGACAAGTACGACTACGAAGCTTTCGAGATGTCGCTTCACGATGGTGACGTAGAGCGCACACGTGCTACAGGTATCGCAGGTCTGTCTATCGTTGCCGACTCTATTGCTGCAATGAAGAACTGCCGCATCCGCATCATCCGCGACGAGAGCGGTCTTGCTGTCGACTATAAGATAGAGGAGGGCGAGTATGTACCATTCGGTAACAACTGCGACGAGACAGACGAGATAGCAGTGTCGCTCACAGAGACATTCATGGAGTATCTGCGTCAGCATCGTACATACCGCGATGCTATTCCGACACAGAGCTTGCTCACTATCACATCGAACGTTGTGTACGGACGTAATACTGGTGCTACACCCGATGGTCGTGAGAAGGGCGTTCCGTTCGCTCCGGGTGCAAACCCGATGAACGCACGCGATATCAAGGGCGCTGTGGCAGCTCTCGCTTCTGTTGCTAAGTTGCCGTTCCAGCACTCGCGCGATGGCATTTCTTACACATTCGCAGTCGCTCCGTCAGCTCTCGGCAAAACAAAGGAAATGCAGGCAGAGAACCTCACCCACTTGCTCGATGGCTACTTCACACCGACCGGTGGACAGCACATCAATGTGAACGTGTTCGATCGCGATCTCTTGCTCGACGCAATGGAGCATCCGGAGAAGTATCCGCAGCTCACCATCCGCGTCAGCGGTTATGCTGTGAACTTCGTGAAGCTCACACGCGAGCAGCAGCTTGACGTGCTTTCGCGTACAATCAACCTCGGAATGTAATTCCGGAGGAATATAACTGTTGAATATAAGAGGCTGTGGTTTCTACGACGTGGAAGCTGCAGCCTCATATTGTTAAAATCAATATTTTTCCTTTACAGGTTTTAAACCAAAAGCTCTGCGCTGCGTCATAATATCAAAACAAAGATGCTATGGAAAAAGAAGAACAGTATATATATGATTGTTACGGTAAGCAGAACCCGTTTACTGTGCCCGACGGCTATTTCGATAGTCTGCGCACAGGACTTATGCAACATGCTACAACTACCACTACCACAAAAGCAATTCCTCTTTGGAAGCGTTGGCGAGGTTATGTGGCTGCGGCATGTTTGGTGGGTGTGGTTATTGTTGGGCTTGCTACCTATTGGGGCTTAAAAACGACAGACGTTGCCGATACACATGTGGCTGTTGCCGGATATGCTACGGTCGATGATGGCTTCTCTGACGATGAATATGCCGATTATACAATGCTCGATAATGACGATATATATTCGTTTTTAGCAAATAATTAAAATCATTATAGTAACCGATTTTAAAGATATAGATACAATGATAGCACTTTTTTGTAAGAATGTACGTAGCGTGTTTGTGTTTTTTGCTATAGCTGTGTTTTGTAGCCAACCAGTCAATGCGCAGAAAAAGCGAGCATTCGACCCCGTAAAATTTGAAGCTGATCTGGAAAAATTCATAGCTTCCGAAGTGGAACTAACCCCCGCTGAAGCTTCCGAGTTCTTTCCTGTTTATCGCGAAATGCGTAAGAAACAGTTGGCGTATTTTAGGAAAGAGCGTTGCTTTAGAAAAGTGGATACCAAGGACGCGAAGGCTTGTGCAGAGGCAATACGTAAACGCGACAAGAATGAGGTAGAGTTGAAGGTCCTTCAGAAAAACTATCATGAGCGTTTTCTGACCATTTTACCAGCCACGAAAGTATTTAAGATATTGAAGGCAGAGCGAAAGTTCCATAGACAATGCTTTAGAAAGGCAAAACCACAGAAGAAATAAAAACTGTAAAGTAAAGGAAAAGAATAGTAAAAAGAAGTGATGGGTAGATATTTTGTAGAGTTTGCATACGACGGAACCGACTATCACGGCTGGCAGATACAGCCCAATGGCAATTCGGTGCAGGAAGAATTGCAGAAAGCCTTGTCCACAATATTGCGTCAGTCGATAAGCGTTGTAGGTGCAGGACGTACAGATACCGGCGTACACGCACGTCGGATGACGGCACATTTTGAGACCGACACTGAAGTTGATTGTATCCAGCTGGTGTACAAGTTGAACCGCTTGTTGCCACGCGATATTGCCGTCCGCTCGGTATTCCCCGTTGCCAGTGACATGCACGCACGCTTCAGTGCTACGCTCCGTACATACCATTATTACATACATACTTCGAAAAATCCGTTCTTGCGAAAGTATTCTTGCGAGATGCACTATGATCTCGACTTCGATTTGATGAACAAGGCAGCTGGCTATTTACTTGAAGTGGAGGATTTTGGGTCGTTCTGCAAGGCTCATAGCGATGTGAAGACCACTCTTTGTGATGTGTCTGAAGCCGTATGGGTGCGCGATGGTGAGAATGCTTGGCATTTCCGCATATCTGCCAATCGCTTCTTGCGCAATATGGTACGTGCCGTAGTAGGCACACTTATAGAAGTGGGTCGCCATCGGCTCACGCTTGAGCAGTTCCGCGAGGTTGTTGCCAGTGGCAATCGCTCGTCGGCAGGTGAGAGTATGCCCGGTAACGCATTGTTCCTGGAGAATGTAAAGTATTAATATTTAGAATTCTAATATCTCACCCCTACAACATTTTTCCTTTTCTTATGTGGCTAATATTGGCATTTTGCTCAGCAGCACTGCTGGGCTTCTATGATGTATGCAAGAAGAAGGCATTGCTTGATAATGCTGTTCTCCCAGTGCTGTTTTTGAACACCTTAATCTGTTCGCTTATATTCATTCCGTTCATTGTTCTCTCGTTAGGAACAAATGTGCTTGACGGTACTGCTTTTTATGTAGAGCCGAGCACTTGGGCAGAACATAAATATATTATTCTGAAAGCGTGTATAGTGTTGTCATCGTGGGTGTTTGGCTATTTTGCAATGAAACACTTGCCGATAACCATCGTTGGACCGATCAATGCAACGCGCCCGGTTATGGTGCTTGTGGGTGCGATGCTCGTCTTTGGCGAGCGTTTGAACGTATGGCAGTGGATTGGTGTGCTCTTGGCGATTGTTTCATTCTTTCTGTTGAGCAGAAGCGGTAAGAAAGAAGGTGTTAATTTCTCGCATAACCGTTGGATATTCTTTCTTGTTGCAGCAGCCATACTCGGTGCCGTGAGCGGTTTGTACGACAAGTACCTCATGGCTCCGCCTGCGAATGGAGGAGTCGGCTTAAGCAGAATGGTGGTGCAGAGTTGGTACAATATCTATCAGTTGTGCTTGATGGGGGTTACGATGTTTGCTATATGGTATCCGACACGCAAGAAAACTACTCCTTTCAAGTGGCGTTGGAGCATCATTCTGATAAGTGTGTTCCTAAGTATTGCCGACTTTGTCTATTTCTACGCTTTGAGCTTGCCGGGTGCAATGATATCTATCGTGTCAATGGTGCGTCGAGGCAGTGTGGTAGTAAGCTTCTTCTGTGGTGCGATGCTCTTTAAGGAGAAAAATCTGACAAGCAAGTTGGTTGATATGCTGTTTGTTATACTCGGAATGCTATTCTTGTATATAGGTTCGCATTAATTGAATTTACGTTTTTTAGTAATTACATTATTCGGCAATCCAATATAAAGTGTTAACTTTGTAGGCAAATCGTAATATAACAAGACAATATCTATGGCACGAAATATATTTAAAGGACTTGGTGTAGCACTTATAACGCCATTCACCTCAGATGGTAGTGTTGATTTTAAATCGTTGACCTGTTTGGTGGAACATCTGATTGATAATGGCGCAGACTTCCTCTGTATCCTTGCCACGACGAGTGAGGCTCCTTGCTTGTCGGCATATGAAAAGGAAGAGGTGAAAAAACATGTGATTGACATCAACCGCGGACGTTTGCCAATACTTATGGGATGTGGTGGCAACAATACAAAGGCTATTGTTGACGAACTGAAGAATAGTGATTGGCGTGGCATAGATGGTGTGTTGAGTGTTTGTCCGTATTATAACAAACCCTCGCAGGAAGGTCTTTACCAGCATTTCAAGGCAATAGCAGAGGCAAGTCCGCTGCCGGTTGTTCTTTATAATGTACCTGGACGTACCGGTGTGAACCTTAAGGCAGATACTACAGTTCGTTTGGCTAACGATTGTGAGAATATCATTGCAATCAAGGAAGCCAGCGGCAGCTTGGAGCAAGTTGACGAGATTATAAAGAACAAGCCGGCTCGTTTCGACGTGATTAGCGGTGACGATGCTCTCACGTTCTCTATGGTGGCGAGCGGGGCTGCCGGTAGCATATCCGTTATAGGCAATGCCTTGCCCAAGGAAGTGTCGCGTATGATTCGCTTAGAGTTTAACGGTGAGTATGAGGCAGCACGCACAATACATCATCGTTTCACCGAGTTGTACTCGTTGCTCTTCATTGATGGAAATCCGGCAGGTGTGAAAGCACTGCTGCATGAAATGGGATTTATAGAGAACGTGTTGCGTCTACCGCTTGTTCCGACACGTATCACAACTCTTCAGAAGATGACAGAGATACTGAAAACTCTGAAAATATAACTCACAGCATTTTGCTGTACGAACATTAACGTGGTTTGACACACAAGGCTATCATATTTCCTACGCTATGCATAGTGTTGTTAGCAATCTTTCTTGTTAATATCTTTTACGGAGCAGTTAAAATACCAGCATCCGAAGTGTTAGGAATATTAAAAGGAGACATTGCTTCCAACGTCTCATGGCAGTACATAGTTATGAGCTATCGCTTTCCGCAGGCTCTTACGGCGTTGCTTACGGGTAGCGTGTTGTCGGTATGTGGTCTGATGTTGCAAGCTATATTCCGCAATCCGCTTGCCGATGCTTCTATTCTTGGCATAAGCAGTGGAGCCGGATTGGGCGTGGCTTGCGTTATGCTGTTGTTTGGTGGAGGCTTGTATATAGGCGGTTTGTCGTTTGGAGGGTTCGCTGCAGTGTTTGCTGCAGCTCTTTCTGGCGCATTGGCTGTCACGTTTATAATGCTTTTTCTTTCAAGTGTTATTCGTAATAACGCCTTGCTTTTGGTAGCTGGCGTTATGCTCGGTTATGTCACGTCATCTGTGGTTATGCTCTTGAACTTTTTTGCGTCGGCTGATGGAATAAGAGCTTACGTCCAATGGGGAATGGGCAATTTCTCGGGCGTATCCGAAACGATGTTGCCATTATATGCTGCTGTTTCCATGATTTGCATAGTTGTCTCATCCCTACTTGTGAAGCCCTTGAATCTGATGCTTATTGGAAGTAGATATGCAGAGAATTTGGGAGTAAACATAAAGCGTTTGCGGACGACGATACTGTTGCTGACAGGAATAATGACCGCCTTGTCAACATCTTTCTGCGGGCCGATAGCCTTTATTGGCTTGGCTGTTCCGCATCTGGCTCGCTTATTGTTGCGTACAGACGATTTCCGGCTTATTATGCCAACCACAATCCTTATTGGTGCCTTGGTCGCCTTACTGTGCAATTTCGTATGCGTACTGCCAAGCAATGGCGGAATACTGCCGCTGAATGCGGTGACACCATTCTTGGGTGTACCAATAATATTATATGTAATATCAAGAAAAAGCTACTCGTTATGATCGAAACAGAACGTATTAAACAGCTACGTCAGTTGCTGCATGAATATAACCACAACTATTATGTGCTGAATATGCCCACGGTCACCGACCGTGAGTTCGACGATTTGATGCATGAATTGCAGCAGCTTGAAGAAAAACATCCAGAACTCTACGACTCCAATTCGCCGACACAACGTGTAGGTAGCGACCTTACACAGGGCTTCGCGCAGGTCGAACATAAATATCCGATGCTCTCATTGGCTAATACATACAATGAGCAGGATGTGCAGGATTGGTACGAGTCGGTTAAGCGTGGACTTGAAGGCGAGGAGTTCGAGGTATGCTGCGAGATGAAGTACGACGGATTGTCGATATCGCTCACATACGAGAACGGACGTCTTGTCCGTGGTGTCACACGTGGCGATGGAGTGTATGGCGATGACGTGACAACCAATGTGAAGACTATCCGTTGCATACCGCTTGTGCTCAATGAGAACGTTGCATACCCTGAGACGTTTGAAATTCGTGGCGAGATACTTATGCCGTGGAGCGTATTCGACGATCTGAATGCAAAACGTGAGGCAGCAGAAGAACCATTGTTTGCCAATCCGCGTAATGCAGCAAGTGGCACATTAAAGAGCCAGGATCCACGCCTTGTGGCCGACCGTCATCTTGATTGCTACCTCTACTATCTGCTTGGCGAAACTCTACCCTCCGACGGACACTACGAGAACCTGGCTGAGGCTGCGAAGTGGGGATTTAAAATCTCACAGGGTATGCGTAAGGTAAAGACTCTTCAAGAGATCTACGACTTTATTAATTACTGGGATGCAGAACGCAAGAACTTACCCGTGGCAACAGACGGAATAGTACTAAAGGTGAACTCTATTCGTCAGCAACAGCACTTGGGATACACGGCAAAGTCGCCACGTTGGGCTATCGCTTATAAGTTCAAGGCAGAACAGGCGGTTACACGTTTGGAAAGCGTGTCGTTCCAAGTGGGACGCACTGGAGCCGTAACACCGGTGGCTAACATGGATGCAGTGCGACTTGCCGGTACAATGGTCAAGCGTGCCACGCTTAACAATGAAGATTTCATAAAGAATCTCGGTTTGCACATCGGCGACTATGTATATGTTGAGAAGGGGGGCGAGATTATCCCCAAGATCGTAGGCGTTGATGTGACGAAACGCTCTGCTGAAGCACAACCGGTAGAGTTTGTCGATTGCTGTCCTGAGTGCGGCACTCCGCTTGTGCGTTATGAGGGGGAGGCTGCGTATTATTGTCCGAACGACACGGGATGTCCGCCGCAGATAAAAGGACGCATCGAGCACTTCATTGCTCGCAAAGCAATGAATATCGACTCGTTAGGTCCCGAAACAGTTGACGATTACTATCGTCGTGGACTAATACATAACATAGCCGACCTGTATTGCATACAAGTGCAGGATATTAATGGCAGCGGTAATCGCGAGCGCTCGGCACGCAAGATAGTGTCAAGCATAGAGGCTTCCAAGCAAGTGCCCTTCGAGCGCGTTGTCTTCGCTCTCGGTATACGCTTTGTCGGCGAGACATCCGCACGCCAACTGGCTCGCCATTTCAAAACGATGGAAGCATTGCAGAACGCTTCGTTGCAGCAGCTGATGGAGGTAGATGGAGTGGGAGAGGTGATAGCCAAGAGCATAGTGGCTTACTTCCACAATCCTGTAAACATGGCGATTGTCAACCGTTTGCGCGACTATGGTCTGCAGATGCAGCTTTCTTCTGAACAGATAGCAAGCGCAACGAACAAACTCGAAGGTAAGAGTATAGTTATTAGCGGTGTCTTCTCCAAGCACAGTCGCGATGAGTACAAAGCTATGATAGAGCAGAACGGAGGCAAGAACGTCGGCTCCATCAGTGGTAAGACTTCCTTCATTCTTGCAGGCGAGAATATGGGACCGTCGAAACTGCAGAAAGCTGAAAAACTGGGCGTGCAGATAATAGACGAGGATACGTTCCTCAGTATGTTAGAGTAATAATGTAGAAACCATACATTCAGAATATGAAAATAGTAATAGGTATAGACGTAGGCATTAGCACTACAAAAATCGTAGGTATCAACGAGGAAGGCGATGTCGTGTCCCCAATCCGAATACGTGCTACCGATCCCGTCACCTCGCTTTATGGCGCATTCGGAAAGTACCTGCACGACAACCACATCCAGTTGCATGATGTAGAGAAAGTGATGCTTACCGGTGTAGGCAGCGCATACATCAACGAGCCGGTGTACGGGCTGCCGACAGACAAGGCTGAAGAATTTCTCGCCGATGGTTTGGGGGCTCGCTACGAAACCCATCTCGACCGTATGCTCGTTGTCAGCCTTGGCACCGGCACATCCATTGTGAAGTGCGACGGCGACGACATCAAGCATATCGGCGGTATCGGTATCGGCGGCGGTACGTTGCAGGGCTTGTCGCGCCTGCTACTGAAGACCGATGATATAAAACAGGTGGCAGCGTTGGCAGAAGAGGGCGATCTCTCGCATATCAATGTGCTCATCAAGGATATCTGCACAAACCCTCTGCAGGGGCTTCCGATGGATGCCATTGCCTCATTGTTCGGCAACGCCAAGATGAATGCCTCTCGCGAAGACATAGCCCTCGGACTTATCTGGATGGTACTACAGTCAATTTGTAGCGCAACGATTCTCTCGTCGTTGGGCAGCGGCATAAAGGAGTTTGTGATGATAGGCAATCTTACGCTTCTTCCGCAGGTGCGCCATGTCTTCCCCGCAACCGAACGTCTGTACGGCGTAAAGTTCCGCATACCGCGCTATTCCGAATTCTGCACAGCCATTGGTGCAGCCCTGTCTTACCGCAACGTTCAAAGCACAACGTTTTAATACTCAATGTACGGACCTATCCGTTCAATGTCATGGCTGGAGAATTCTTTCATCAGTTTCAGCTCCGATATCGAACGGATATTTCCGCGTAAACGTCTGTAGTCGCTTATAGCGCGAGCCTGATAATAATTCAAGTACGGATGTCGCTTAAGTTGTGACAGCGTCAATTGGTTTATGCGCAATCTACGGATGCTACTCTCGTCAATACTGATGTATTTGACAGCATCCTCTGGGAAACCTTCTATTTCCAGCAACTGCTCCTTACTTACAAAACCGCCCAATTGGTTGCGGTACCTTACAATTTGTCGCGAGTAATAGCTGCCGATACCCGGTATCTTCATCAGTTCCGTAGTATCAGCACCATTTATCTCAATGTGTTCTCCAATGCGTATTTTAGGTGTATAGGCTTTATGTTCCACGTTCGGTACATTTTCGCCATTATCCGATGCGTATCGGCTGCTGCGTTCGTATCCTCGTTTGTGGTTTCTTACTTCTGCCAGCGAACTCGCAGGCAAGTAGTCCGCACCGATACGTATATACGGCTCCAAACGCTTGTAGTCCTTAACAGTCAGTCCATAGACATATGCAAAGTCCTCCTTGCATTGATACACACCGCCCCTCGCCCTGTACTTATATATATTGCGAACCTGCCAAGGACGCAACCCCAATTGAAGAAGTTGCGTACTGTCCGCAGTATTCGGGTCGAAGTAAAACAACTTCGACCCTTTGTTCGTCTCTTCCACAGCATAACCTTGCCCGTCAGCACTCTCATGGCTTTCGTCCTTTACCGTGGCAGTCTCCTTTCTCTCCTCAATCTTGTTGCTGGTGTCATCAGTTAGCGACACCGCACCAAAGAAGATGATTGCAACCAACGCTAAAGAGCATAAGCATATGAAAGTGCGTCTGTCGGCTCTGGTCATATAGAAGAATTCTTTCAGAAACATTGTGGCGTATTATAAATGGGTTAGTCCTCCATCAATTTTCTGTAGCGACCCTTCTTTATTTCTTCATTTCCCAGTCTGCGAGCCTTGTTGATCTCGTAGTCCGAATAACTTCCCTCAAAGAAGAACACCTCGCCGTCACCCTCAAAAGCAAGAATGTGCGTACATATACGGTCAAGGAACCAACGGTCGTGGCTAATCACTACAGCACAACCAGCGAAACCCTCAAGACCCTCCTCCAGAGCACGCAGCGTGTTCACGTCGATATCATTAGTCGGCTCGTCGAGCAACAGCACATTGCCCTCCTGCTTCAATGCCAACGCCAGCTGCAGACGGTTGCGCTCACCGCCCGAAAGAGTCTCGCAGAGTTTGCTCTGGTCCGTTCCCGCAAAGTTGAAACGCGAGATGTAGGCACGCGCATTCACATCCCTGCCACCCATACGTATCGTCTCGTTACCCTGCGAAATAGTCTCGTACACCGACTTCTTCGGGTCAATATCCTTATGCTGCTGATCCACGTAAGCCAACTTAACAGTCTCTCCAACCTCAAACGTACCGCCGTCAGCATGTTCCAATCCCATAATCATGCGGAAAAGCGTAGTCTTGCCCGCACCGTTCGGACCGATAACACCCACGATGCCGTTAGGCGGAAGCATGAAGTTCAAGTCCTTGAACAGCACCTTCTCGCCGAAAGCCTTCTTCACATGCTGCGCCTCAATCACCTTGTTGCCAAGACGCGGACCGTTCGGGATGAATATCTCCAGCTTCTCCTCACGTTCCTTCTGCTCCTCACCGAGCATCTGCTCGTAAGCATTCAGACGAGCCTTGCCTTTAGCCTGACGAGCCTTCGGAGCCATGTGTGCCCATTCCAACTCACGCTCCAATGCCTTGCGACGCTTCGAAGCCTGCTTCTCCTCCTGCATCATTCTCGTAGTCTTCTGCTCCAACCACGACGAGTAGTTGCCATGCCAAGGAATACCCTCACCACGGTCCAGCTCCAAAATCCATTCGCTCACATCATCCAGGAAGTAGCGGTCGTGAGTCACGGCGATAACCGTACCCTCATACTGCTGCAAGTGCTGCTCCAACCAGTCGATGCTCTCCGCATCCAAATGGTTCGTCGGCTCATCCAGCAACAGCACATCCGGCTTCTGCAGCAACAGACGGCACAGAGCCACACGGCGACGCTCGCCACCCGAGAGATGCGTAACCGGCAAGTCGCCCTTCGGGCAACGCAGCGCAGCCATCGCGCGGTCCAGCTTCGAGTCCATGTTCCATGCGTCCGTCGCGTCAATGATGTCCTGCACCTCCGACTGGCGCTGCATCAGCTTGTCCATCTTCTCCGGATCACCATAGTACTCCTCCAGGCCAAACTTCTCGTTTATCTCCTCATACTCCTTCAGGGCATCATACGCCTGCTGCACCCCCTCCATAACGTTCTCCTTCACCGTCTTCGCCTCATTCAGCGGTGGGTCCTGCGGCAGATAACCGACCGAGTAGCCCGGACTCCACACCACCTCGCCCTGAGTAGGCTGGTCCAGTCCGGCTATAATCTTCATCAATGTCGACTTACCTGCACCATTCAAACCGATGATACCTATTTTTGCACCATAGAAGAACGAGAGATAAATGTCCTTCAATATCTGTTTACGATTCTGTGGGATGATCTTCGACACCCCAACCATAGAGAAAATAATTTTCTTGTCGTCTACTGTTGCCATTTTATATAAATAGTTTTTTATCTGTGATTAAATTAAAAGTTATCGAAATATCCCTTTGTGAACATATCGTAGGATAAAGCCTCAAGTTCTTTTAGCGTCATATGCTCTATAGCATGTTCTATTTTACGAATTATTTCTTCGCGCTTATAGTCGCTATCGTCATTAAGAGAATGTTGAAAATGACTCATTGTGATAAATAAGATTTAAGATTTCTTTTTGCAAATTTAAAAAATATATCCGACAAATCAGCATCTTTTTATTAAATATATGTGTGACACACAATCTGCAAACCCAAAATCATAAACTTTTATATGAAACCCAATAAAATATTACAAAAAAGCATTGTGTTTGAAAAAAAAACATTACCTTTGCAGTCGATTTGGAGGTTCCGTAGCTCAGTTGGATTAGAGCAACAGCCTTCTAAGCTGTGGGTCTTGGGTTCGAACCCCAACGGAATCACTTTGTGACCCCATGCGGGTCACCAAGAAACGAAATTTCAAATTGAAAGAAAGAGGACTTTTACATAACGTAAAGTCCTCTTTTTGTGTATAATAGGCTGATTTTCAGTGGAAAATCTATTTTCTATATTAGGTTATTTAGAGGTTAACATTATTGTCTAACATCACGGTGGAATTCCGCTAAGAGTACAGAAGAGGACATAATGTGACACGATGAGCCAAAAATGCGTTACACATTGCGTTACACATTTTGAGAGCTTGCGGTACAAGAAACATTGGCTGCATCAGAAGAGGTGACGCAGCTGCTCCGCAAGTGTAAGAAGATTGTCACGGCTATGGATGTCCTTGACGAGGAAATGACCATGGACAATTTCAATCTTCACTTCTATGGCGAGGAGGTCATGCAGAAGAAGGAAGAGGAGTTGCGGGTCGGACAAGTCCGCCCAAGACTTGTGGAGGGATAAATCGAAAAATGCTTCCATACTGCGAAAGTACGGAAGCATTTTATGGTGAGAAAAGACAAGTTGTTTATTCTGGTTTCTGCACAAATATGATTTTATCAAAAATATCACCTGCAGAAACTGCTACACGAACATAACGTCCATCCTGTGTTTCGTTTGGCGCAAATGTAACAGTGAGCGTATTTCCTTCCACCTTTGAAGATGTAAAGTTGCCTTTAACTTCGGAATAAAGTTTGTCATCATACGCAGGAACGTTTATAATGGTTTTAGTTTTATCACCCACCGACTCATTAACGTATTCAATCCAAAAATTCTTGTAATTCTTGCATTTGAAAGTATATGTACCGCCAGACTTTGGCACGCCAATAGCCTTGCCAAAACTTGGTGTTAGCGCTACTTCATAATTGTTCTTTTCCCATTTCATGGCATCCCAATCACCATCGTCTTTGCTGCATGAAGCTAAAGACAAGATGCAAGTAAAAAGCAACATGGTTGCAAATAATCTTTTTTTCATTTGTTATATATTTGGTGACTATATACGACAATACCCCTAACATAGGGTAGCCGAAAATTTCCGTTTACAAAGTTTAACTATCTCTCATTAACGATTGATACACTGATAGTTGCGTATTTACAAAGGCTAAAATCGCAAGGTTTTAGCCTTTTTCTTGCTCAACGCAAAATCTTGCCAAAGTTAATGTAACCAAGCACCAATATGTTTGGATTATGAAGACGATTAGCTTTGGCAATTTCAACTCCGCATTCACACTTATGCAAGTGTTCGATACAGAGAAGAAATGTATCCGTTACCTTGAAAGTAAACTTTGGGAGAACGGCAAGCCTGTTTCACCCTATGACCCAACTTCAAAGGTTTACCGCAGAGGTGATGGTATGTATCGTTGTAAGAACACAGGCAAGAATTTCAACATACGGATAGGTACGTTGTTTGAAGGCAGTAAAATCTCTTTGCGTAAGTGGTTCTATGCCGTCTATATGGTAACGTGCCATAGCAAGGGCATATCTTCTGTGCAGTTATCTAAGGATATTCATGTTACACAGAAAACAGCTTGGTTTATGACGCACCGCATACGTGAAGCCTTTAAGCAAAACTACAAGGAAAAGTTTGATGGTGAAGTTGAACTGGATGAAACATTCGTTGGTGGCAAGAACAAAAACCGCCATTGGAATAAGAAAGCGAAGAAATGCCAAGGCAGAGCATTCGTTGATAAAGTCCCCGTAATGGGCATATTGCAGCGTGGCGGTAAGGTATTCTGTAAAGTGGTAGAAAACACGAGTTACAAGCAGCTAACACCGCCTATTCTGTGTAAAGTTAAGCACTCCGCCACGATATACTCTGATGAGTGGCAAGGATATAGACTAATTCCGAAAGTCTATAAGCACCACATTGTTGACCACGGACATGGTATCTATGTTAGTGGTGGTGCATATACGAACACGATTGAAGCCTTTTGGGGAAATTATTGCAAACGTGCTATCAACGGCATATACAACTGGGTTAGCCGTAAGCACATGCAACGGTATTTTGATGAGTTCTGTTTCCGCTATAATACCCGCAACGTTTCTATAAACGAACGCTTTGCGGAGGCTATTCTGCATTGCAAGAGTAGATTAACGTACAACAAACTCACAGCATAATGATAGATAGAACAAATCTGCCCGACTTTCTTCAAGATATGCCCGAAGAACGGCTGAAAGAGATTATGGAGATTGATAACAATAGTGGTAATTTTGATAAGGCTATGGATAAAATGCTCCATACCAACAAGAAGAAAGGCAGAAAGAAAGGCAAAAACTAAATCCAGCCTTTCCAGCTATTAGTAATCAATAGTATATCCGTTTTACAAGACGGATAAGTCTATTACCTACCCAAAAGAACTCGCCCATTGGGCGTTCATCATAATTTCGGTTGTCTGCTTTTGTACTCATATTTTTGAATTAAAGGTGAAACATAATTTTTACTACTGAGCTGGAACCTCAGTGGCGCAAAGGTACAAAGATTAAGCGACAACGAAAAATGCGAGCAATCCGTGAGGACGCTCGCATTTGCTTTTAACCCTATAAAACGGTAGGGTTTGCAGGGTGTTAAAAATGTGTAAATCTTTACTTTGATTGCTTTTTAGCAACGATTTTCTTGGATTTAGCAATTTCATCAGCTGTAAAACCAAGCTGTTTCCAACCATCTATGCCCCATTTCTGATATACAGCAACAATGAAGTTTTCAGAATACTTAGGATATTTAGACAAAGAATGCAGCACTTGCGTTCCTTTTCCTTGTGCTAAATCCGAAAACGAAAGGAACTCACTATTAGCAGAAAAGAATACGGTTTTACCATAGCCTTGCTCGTATAAACAAAAATCAGCAATTTTATCAGCCATAGCCTTTGTTACAAACGTTGTAGCTTGCTTAACTCTATTCCGTGTCGTTGTTCTCTTCTGTGCTGATACGTTCATGGAAAATACGCATAGCAGCAAAACAACAAATATGTTCTTCATCTTGTTCTTCCTTATTTACGTTTGGTTGTTGATGTTGCTTGACGCTTAAAAATCAGTTGTAACATACCATTGCCTATATCACGTATAAGCATACGCTTGTTGCCAACTCCATAAGTAGATTGTGGTACAACTACGCCATTTCCTAATGTAACATAGGACAATTTCTTGCTTAGGCATTTGTAGCCCAATTTGTTCATGTCTTTTTCAAGCCTATCTTGATAATAACTACCTATAAGAAAACTTACCTCCTTGATAGTCTTGTTAGTATTTGCTTTGATTGATGCGAACAAGTCTTCATCTATACTTACAACATAGTCAGTAGAATTTTCTCTAATGGCAGGATATAAAGCATTATCACGGAAAACTTGCTTTGCTGCTGCAAAGTTGTTCTTGATTAGACATTTGTTGCCTACATCGACAACGGACAACGCTTGTCCCCAAGCGAATACGCTACATAAGGTAACGATTAAGGATAACAATAATCTCTTCATAATGGCGAATTTTACAAGAGTTCTCCGCAGACAGCCTGCTTGGAGAAATTACAATGTTTATTGTTAAAGAAAGTGGGCTGCCCTCCGTATTCTCTTGTAGGTATCGCCAAACACCTGAATATACAAACACGGATAGGCAGCCCACGTATATGAGCTGCTCCGTGCCTCGTATATTCTTTGTTGAGATTTGGCGATTTCACAAGAAGTAAGGCACTTTCTTTTATTCCACGAAAACTTTGCCACCGAAATGACTTTGCAAAGATACTGCAATTTCAGCAGTTCTGCAAAGAATATCAGATGTTTGTGTACACTACTTATTGATTTTTAATATTCAATAGGCTCTTTATGTAGGCTCTAAATTCTCTGCGATTGTGAAACCTATTCCAATCAAACTCAATACCAGCTATCTCTTCAAACCGTTTTATGATAGGATAATCTGTGATTTGAGATTTCAAATCCAATTCTTCTTGGGTAAATACCCGTGCTCTCATCTTTAGGCTGTTACGGATAAGTTCTATAAGATTAGATAGGATTTGCTCCGCACCACTTTTAGCAGCATTTTCGCTGAGTATATCTTTATCTTTGATAAGATATACATTTAATGGCTTTTCCTGTGTGGAGAATGCTTCCGTAAAGATTGGAGTGTAATTCCGTTCTGCCGTAAGACTTATGTCTGTAATGTGGTCTTCACCTTCCCTACAGACGATTGTAATCTTTGTATCTGTCATAATTCTTATGTTTTTCTTCGATTAACCTTGGAATGTCAAGAAGGCAGAACTGACAGACAAATTGTCGTTAAATGTATTCAATAAAGCATAATACCTATTGGCACAGCATTTGTATATGCTATATTGGTGCTTTGGGCACTCACGAGCCTACGATTTTATCGGGATAACGTGACAGGGCTTCTTTAGACGCTTCCCCCATGAAAAACTGAAGATAAGTGTTAGTCCACATTGTTTAACGATTAGGAAAAGTATATGTCCAATAGAGATACTCGCAAATATGTACTTCGTGACAGTTCGGGAAAAGATTTGTATTACGGCATAACAAACGACCTTGATAGACGTAAAGAAGAGCATCTTGGCAGTGGAAAGAAGTTCGCTGAAATGGTTCAGATAGGACGTGCTACCACACGTGACGCTGCTTCTGAATGGGAAAAAGTGGCTATCCAAGATTATAAGGATAGCCACCGTGGTCGTCGTCCAAGATACAATCAAACCGATTGGGGATAATGGATTTAATCCTTGAACATTACTCACATCGTGCTGCAACACGATAAAGAGTCTTATCAGAGCAGTCGTCATTTAAGCACCGTGACGGCTGCTTTCTTTATTAACGTTGATATTATAACGTACCGATACTTGATTTATTGCTTTATCAACTATAATTTTCTTGAACATCCCTATGGAATTAGGGTATTGTCGTATATAGTCACCATATATTTTATGGCTTTTATTATAAAACGCACAACTTCTTTGAATATTACATAAAAATGCAACTTTTCGGGGTCACATCACCACTTGACTCCTTTTTATTTTTATAACCATGGTCTTCAAAGAGTTTGGCTGTGTCTCGAGAAAGACAAAAATGACAAATAGTATATATAGATAGTATATATAAACAATGGATTTTTTGTCATTATATTGGCACTTTGGATTTTAAGCAGTAATTTTGCAGATTATGAATCAGAACTTAAAGTTTGCCACTAATATAGAAGAACAAATCACCAAACTTGTTGAGAGAGGAATGGTGATAGAGGACATAGAGAAAGCCAAAGAAAACCTGTTGGATATAGGATATTTCCGATTAGGTTTTTACTGGTTTCCTTTTGAGAAATCATACCCACGTAAACAAAAAAGAGACATATATTTAAAGATGGAACGAAGATTGACTATGCAATTCAGTTGTATTATTTTGATTTTGATTTGCGTAATTCTTTTCTCCGTTACATAAGTCGTGTAGAAATAAACTTCAGAACGAAGTTGATTTATATGGCTTCAAACAAGTATAAGGAGGATCCTTTTTGGTATGTTAACAGCAAATATGTTGAGAAGAGTTTCTTGAATAGTAAAGCCTTTCAAGATGCCATTCGTGATGCAAATACAGAAACGATTGTAAAACAAGACTTGAACAGATATTCCAGAAGCCACGCTCCTGCATGGAAAGTTCTTGAATATTTATCTTTTGGAGTAGTCATATCTCTGTTTGACAATCTTAAGGACGGTGGATTAAAACATGCAATATCAATGGAATATGGTATGGGCTCTTCCACTCAGTTCTCCAACTATATGAATACCATTCGTCGTTTGAGAAATTTCTGCGCCCATGGCAAAGTCCTTTACGATACAAACCTTCCTGTAGCAATAAGTAATGGACCTGCAGGAGATTTGGGCAGTCGTAAGACCATGCTATCCGGAGCATATTATATACTGAAGTATATCCTCGGTAAGGTGTCAACCAATCGTCAGCACGATTTAGTAGACGATATGCGTAGGGCATTTGACAATGTTGAATTTGAAATCGTAAAGAAGATAATTTGTGATAATTCAGGATTTGACATTAACACGTTATAAGAAAAAATAGTTTAGTTGATAAACAAAGATATAAAAAGTTTGTTATTTCAAAAATTCGTTGTATCTTTGCAACGGATTAAGCCAGTGCACTTGATATGCTATATGCTATCATACTGCACTATAAAAGAAACTGACAAGAGGATTGGCAATGCCAACCCCTTATTTTTTTGTTTAGAAAAAGTAGCCTCCTGCTTGCTTTTTATTTTTATTTTTATATCCATGGTCTTCAAAGAGTTTGGCGGTGTCAGACTGTTTCCATTCAGCGAATACGTTGCCCTTGGCTAAACGTATGCTGTTCACGATGTCGATGATGCTTGGTATCGGATATTCACCGATACGAAGAATAGAGAACTCGATGGCAGAGATGCGCTGATACATCCGCTTGTATTGAGCGGTGTCGAGAGTCATATCCCACTTGTTGAGAGCGTTGGCCGTGCGAAGCATGTCCATGAGTTCCGGACTGAAGAACTCCGTTAGGCGTAAGTATGAGGTCGAGCTGTGGCACTGCGTGCAGCATCGCCTCTGCAGCCGTGATGATACGGCAGTAGTGCAGCAGCGGTGTGTTGTCAGAGTATGTGCGGATGCGACTCATCGTGTCGGACGAAATGAAAGTGTCGGTAAGCCATTGCTCCGCCTGTAGGAGGTGATACTGTATCTTGTCAAAAAGAGAAGGCTCACCAGCTACCGCTTTGAGCGTGTTGGGGACGTACTTCTTTAGAGTATCGTTGTCATTTATCAGCATTGCCATTGTCTTTGGATTTATTGAGTGAAACTTGCTTCGCGTCCTTATTCTCATCGAGCGTGGTGATCTGGATGAATGGGCAGTCCGGCTTGACCGCTGTCCACTTGTTGAAGCGGATGATCAGCCGGTGAGCGGAAAAGAGAAGGTCGTGGTAAGGCTTTTGCAGAGCCAGTGCGATGGTGTAAAGCTCGCGTTTGTCGCTTCCCGAGTTGTTAGTCTGCGACTTGCCTGGCACCGAGCCGACGAGGTTGGAATGGATGCGCATGGTGAAGCACATCATATTGATGGCTTCGACGATGTCCGTCGCCCAATCGCCACCCTCCTTATCCGTCTCGATTTTGTTGATGACCACGTCGTGTTGCTCCTCGCCATTCGGTGAAACGTAGAACGTGGAGAAGAGCACTTTTCCACTATTTTCCATGCCAGTAAGGAAGTTGATGATGTTGTCCTTCTCCTCGTTGACACGTTCCTGCTGCTTGACACGATTCGTGATGCCCTCGACCTTGAAGATATTGTTCCAAAACGAGTCGGCAATCTCGATGTGGTACTATAGCACGCCTGTTTGCGCACGATGCGGACAATGCGACTGGCATCCTCATTGAGGATGATTACGCTGACGCAAAACCCGAAGTGCTTGAAGTCCTGACACACACCGAGGAAGTAACTTGCAAGGTCGTTATCCAGCACGAAGTCATCCACTTGCGCTTGCACTTGTGCGGTGGCAAGCTCCGTGTCATAGACAAGTCCGCTGCCATAGCAGACTTCGGCGTTGAACATCTGGCAGGTGCTCAGTGTCTCGTCGGATTCGATGAGATTGATGATGTTATATGGCATACGGTTGTCACCTCCCCAGGGTATATATTTCATGCGCTCGTTGATGAAGATGGGCGCGATGTCGTTCTCCTCCTTAAAGACTTCAGATGTCTTGGTGGTGAAGGCTGCGGATTTGTTGGTGCCAGGGATGGTGACAACGGATGTAGGTGGAATGAATGAAAAATCGCTCATATCTTGCTTTTTTTAGGGCAAAGATATGAGCGAATGGGTGGTTGGGAAAAGACAATGCTGATACAAAATATAAATAGTCGAGTTGCAAAATATCCATAAAAATTTGAATAGTCATCTTCTTTCTTACAAAAAATAATTATTTTTGCAATATGAATATCATATATATAATGTACAATGGTAAATAAAAAAATAAATAGAATAAAATCTGTTCTTGCAGACAAGGACAAAACAAGCAAATGGCTTGCTGAACAATTGGGAAAGGATAAAACCACCATATCAAAATGGTGTACAAATACCAATCAGCCAGACGTTGAGAGCCTAATAAAAATATCAAAACTCTTGAATGTGGATTTGGCAGATTTAGTTGTTCTTGATGAAAATTAAACGCAATAAGGTAATGAAAAAAGAAGAAATACAATTATTGTTCTCGCAATTTGAACAAGTCTCTTGTATTATAAGGTAGGTTCTATTAATTCATAAATTCGAGTGGAAGCCGTTCCGTCAGATACA
>ERZ791680.557-NODE-557-length-38952-cov-9.224233_pt1 | contig 38952 bp, 33 predicted proteins | sample MGYA00510051_ERZ791680 | MGnify/ENA primary metagenome ERZ791680 (study PRJEB30046, sample SAMN00715238) | human gut metagenome | study: EMG produced TPA metagenomics assembly of the A metagenome-wide association study of gut microbiota in type 2...
TACGAGTAACTCTAGCACAATTCCTTAGCAGACAAGGAATTTCCTTAGATTCGGGTTTCGCCCGGCCTGCTCGACCGCACACGAACGCGCGCGATTTTGAGCGCGACGAGCGCATCTATCCGCTTCTCAAGCAGTGGGTCGACTGGATGCCGGTCGTAAAGTCCGCCCTGCGCGTCACGCCGAGCGGCGCGGACAATCCTCCCTACGCCACGCAGTGGGGACTCATTCTCCGTTCTTCTCTTGCCCGGCAGTTCGACATTCCCCTCTCCGACGCTCTCGTCGGCATGCCGGGCGGCAAGGCCTTCGTCTATCACTTCGAGGGACTCGAGCGCGAGTTCGGGATTGACGAGATCGCGCGCGGTCATCATCCGATGTTCGAGCGGATGGAAAAACTCGGCCTTCGCGCGGCGGGAGACGCCTACCTTGTCGTTGAAATGAAGCTCACGAGCGCCAACGGAAAGCGCCGAGGCGGGAGCGGCCGCTTCATAGTGCCTATTGCCGATTAGAGGAAGAGGCGGTGGTAAATGGAAGGAAGGCGGCGCGATTGCCCGCGCCGCCCGTTCAAAAATGAAAGCGAAAAGCAGGGAATCGGTGAACTGCGGAGAATGCGGAGGCAACCGATTCCGTTTTCAAGCTCAGAACTTCTTCACGATCCCGAAGGTGACGGCGTAGACGTTTTCCGCGGCACTGGGGTGTGCTTCGGCGTAAGCGTCCGAATAGTCCGAGTGAATCCAGTTGGCGGCTGTGTAGAGGGTCGTCAGTTTGCTCAGAGAATACAGATAGCCCACCGTCGTCTGGCAGGTATCCATGGTGAGTTTCGCGTCGCGGCTTGCTTCAAAGTCGCCATAGCCGAACCCCGCCTTGACGGTGCCGTTCAACGCCGGGAATTCAATCCCCACGTTGATGCCGAAACCGTCGACGCCGCCCGCATCCGAGAAGGTGGTCGTCTTTGCCGCGGCCGTGTAGTTTTCGAAAATCTGCGTGTAGAAAAAGAACTTCGCCCAGCCGGTGTTGTAGTTCGCGCCGAGGTTGTAAGAAACAGCGTCGTCGAGATTGGCTTCGCCGGCCGAGGGTTGAGCATGATTGATGGTTTCAATGCCGGCAGCCACCATGAGTGCGTCGTTTTGGAAACGTACGGCGCCGCTCAAAAGGCGGTCGACGCTAGATTTTCCTTCCGTACCGTCGCCGTAGGCGTTGACATCGGTTCCGAAGGAATACTGGACCGTTGCGTCGACGTTACCGAATTTCGGGGTCGTATAGCCGATGGCGTTGTCAATGAACTCATAACCGAGGGAGACCACCTGCAGGTGACCGCCAAGGTCGCCCCAACCGCAGGAGAAAGGGCTTACGACGTGCCCAAATCGGGCGTAGGGACCGTTGCCGCCCACGAGCGAACCCATGCGGCCGAATGAGAGATATCCGAATCGCCCGTCAAGATAAACACGCGCATCTCGGCCGAAAAGACGGTCGCCTTGTCCCAGCGCGCCCGTATCGGTGGCGAAACCGTTTTCGAGAACGAACCCGACTTTTAGACCGTTGCCCAGGTCTTCGGATCCTTTAATGCCGACGCGGGAACCGATGTACTGACCGGAGAGCATCTTGAGGGACGATTCGGACGTGCCGTCGACGGCGTCGTTTTGCTGCCAGGTCAGCCCGTAGTCCAGGACACCGTAGACCTCCACGTTGGAAGCGAGTGCACCGGTCGAAGAAAGAAGACCGCCGAGCGTGAGGGCGAGAAGAGTTCGTTTCATTGTGTGTGATACCTGTTTTTTGGGGGGAGGGTACCTGTTCGGCCGATTTCGGCCGAACAGGGAAAAAGAGCGAAAGCCTGCGGGAGGAATCAGGCCTTCGCGAGTTTCAGACCGACAAGGCGGCCAAAGGTCACCGTGCGGCCGCAGGCCATGCCGGTGGCGAGGTTCGGGTACTCGGAGGCGAAGTAGCCGCCCGAGTCGTTGCCGACGACGTAGAGGCCGGGAATCGGATTTCCTTCCGTATCGATCGCGTTCATGTTCGTGTCGATCTGGATGCCGTCGAGCGTGCAGAGCATCCAGCCCGTGTTTTTCGCGCCGTAGAAGGGAGCCTTGTTGACGGGCGTGAGGCGATGCGGTTCCTTGCCGTAGTCGACGTCGTTGCCCGACTTGGCGAGCTCGTTGTAACGCGTCACCGTGGCCTGCAGAGTCTTTGCCGGAAGGCCCAACTTTTGGGCGAGCTCTTCAATCGTGTCGGCCTGCACGACGTAGCCCTTCTCGATGAGACCCGGAAGCATCTTTTCCTTCACCACCTTCCAGGAGATGTTGGGATCGGCTCCGTTTTCAAACGGGAACATGCGCGAACAGCCGTGCATCTTGAACTGTTCCGCGTACTGAACCCAGTTGCTGTCAAAGAGCGTGTAGTGGCAGTGGCCCTTCTGGAATTCGTCGGCGTGCAGGATGTTTTCGTACGTGCCTGATTCGTTCATGAAGCGCTTGCCGTAGGCATTCACCTTGAGCCAGGGCTGCGAACCCATCCAGAAGAAGCCGCTGTCGCCCGACTGAATCGTCTTGACGCCCGGATTCTGATCAGGACGAAGCGCGCAGCGGTCGAACTTGAGCAGAGAATGCGTTTCGTCCATCTTAGCGCCGACCCAGAGGCAGGCCTTGATGCCGTCGCCGCGAGCGCCCGGCATGGCGCCGGTACGACCCGTGACGCGCAGGTTCCAGGGCTGCAGGGCTTCGAGCATCTTGAAGTTCTGAGCGTAGCCGCCCGTCGCCACGACGACGCCCTTCTTGGCGTTGTAGCGAACGTACTTGCCTTCCGCGTTCTGCGCGATACAGCCCGTGACGCGTCTGTTCTTCTTTTCGAGCTTCACCATCTTCGTCGAGAAGTCAAACCGCGCACCGTGTTTGACGGCGTAGTCAAAGAGCACCGTGTTGAGCGAAATCTCTTCTTTGCCGTCCTTCGTGAGACGCATGCGCGGCGAGTGACCGATCGGGAAGTGCTTGTAGCGGGTCTCGTCGTTTCGGTCGCCCGATTCATGCCACATTTCGATGCCGCGTTCGGCGAGGCGGTCGCCCAGCCAGTCGACGACGGCGCCCGATTCGTCGCACCAGAGCTTGACGAGGTCCTGCTGGATGCGGCCGCCCGCGTAGAGCGTCGCCATCGTGATGAATTCGAACTTGTCGACCTTCGTGCCATAAGCCTTCTGGTAGCGCGAGTCGATGGCTCCGATGTCCTCGCGGATGCCCGTGCCGACGGGGAAACGATCGATGCCGATCACCTTGGCACCGGCTTCGGCAGCGGAGGCAACAGTGAACATGCCGCCCGTGCCGCAGCCCACCACGAGAATGTCGGTGTCGTGCGTGGCGACGATGTCCTTTTCGGCGATTTCCGGAGGCTGACCGAGCCAATCACCGTCTTCTTCCTTAGCGACCTCCTTCGTCACGACTTCCACGGGAATTTCCCCCTTGGCCTGGGCAATGCACTTGGCGGCGGCCTGGTGCACAGCGCGCGAAGTAATGGACGCGCCCGAGACGACGTCGATTTCAGCGGACTGAGCCGCCATAAGGGACTTCTTCAGCGTTTCGGCGGCGGCCTGACCGATGGAGGGCGTTTCGTGGGAGACGTCGAGCACCACGTCGGTAATTTTGTTGGCGTCGAAGGTCATCGTCACAACGACGTCGCCGATGCCGGCCGCCTTGGCGGAATACGTGCCGGGTTTGTAGATGCCCGCGGGTGCCGCATGTACGGCAGCGGCGGCGAGCGTGGCACCGCTAGCGAGCGTCGTACGAAGGAATGTACGACGGGAAAGTTGCTTGGTCATGGATGGAATTCCTCTTGAAAGAAACGGAGTGCGGCAGGAGCCGCAAATCAATGTCGATTCGAGGAACACATCCTAGGGGTGGGACCTTGACGCGAGTCAAGTATGATGATGGTGGCGGTGAAGGGAGCACAATCCAATCGTTTTCTTAAGTTCAAATGCGTTGCGCTAAGGGTTAACCCGTGTAATCGAGACGGTTCAGGCCGCTTCATGCGGGGAGACGGGTTGTTTTCTGCTGAGACCAACCCATGACTCATCTACGACATTTGTTGTAGCGGTCAGGGTTTTTCCTAACCTGTTGTCACTGTTAGGCAAGGAGGGTCACAATGTCCAACAACGAAAAAACATTCACACACTATCGAATCGGCGATTTTGCCAAGTATCTCGGTGTCACGTCGGACTTCTTGAAACACTACGAAGAGGCCGGGCTGATCGACGTCGTGCAGCGCGCAAGCGGGTATCGCTACTATCCCTTTAATCAGGCAGCGCGTGTGATCGAATATATGCGCCTGCGCAACTACGGCGTAACCGTGAAGGAGATGAACGGCGTTCTCACGGGAAATTCCGAGGACGCTGTCGCATTCCTCGATGAGCGCGCGGGCGATATACGGGAGTCCGTGCGGCGCCTCAATGGTCTCTTGGAGGCGCATGAAGAATTGAAGACTTGGTTTGCCCGGCGACGCAGCAAGCCGATTGACTGGGAAATCCGCGAGGTCGAGCCGTACTACTTTCTTCCGCATACGAACACGCAGTCCTTCCGCAAGGACGAAGCGATTTATGAACTCGTCAAAACTTGGGGAATGTGGTTGCCCGTTACGAAGTCGGCGCTGACCGTCGAACCGACGGGCGTGCCGAGCGACCCGGAGGCGTTGCACTGGGGCTTCGCCATACCGAAGTCGAAGGCGTTACGCTATGAACTTCCCGTCAATCAATCGGTGGAGAGCCTTCATTTCGGCAAAGCGTTTGTCTACCACTTTTCCGAACTGGAAGATGCTTTCAACATGGCGGACATTGCGGAAAGGAACCATCCTGTCTTCACCTTGATTCGTGAGCTCGGTTTCCATGTGGTGGGGACGGGCCTTCTCATCAATGAAATGAAGTTTCAGAACGACGAAAAGGGCCTCAATCAGGGGACGGGACGCTTCATTCTGCCGATTTCGTGCGCCCTCAGGGACTGAGGGTAGGAAAAAAAGATGTCCGTCTTGGCAGGTACGCTCGGGGCTGACGGTTCCGCCGGGAACAGGCGGACAAAAAGAAAGAGGAAGCGATTTCTCGCTTCCTCTTTCGGAATCTTTGGCTCCCCGAGCTGGGCTCGAACCAGCGACCTGCGGATTAACAGTCCGTCGCTCTACCGACTGAGCTATCGGGGAATCAAGGACACAAAGTATATCTCATCCATCAGAAAAAAGCAAGGGTGCGATGAAAAATAAATCGAAAATTTTTCATCGGCCCTTTGCAATCCGCAAATCGTCCCCATATAGAGGAGATCTGGTCCCACTTCCGAGATCGAGGAGACGCCCTTGGCCGAAGTCGTTCGTTATCCGAATTCGCCCTTTTCGCTCTATATGCCTTTCCCGCCCGCAGGCGATCAACCGCAGGCGATCGAGAAGCTGTGCGCGGGGCTTGAGGCGGGCGTGGCTTGTCAGACGCTACTCGGCGTGACGGGGTCGGGGAAGACCTATACGATGGCCAACGTCATCGCCCGAGCGGGCGTGCCCGCCATCATCCTCGCGCCGAACAAGACGCTCGCCGCGCAGACCTATTCGGAAATGCGCGAGTTCTTCCCGGAGAACGCCGTCGAGTACTTCGTCTCCTACTACGACTTCTATCAGCCCGAGGCCTACGTGCCCGCGCGCGACCTCTTCATCGAAAAGGACGCGGCGGTGAACGAGCACATCGAGCAGATGCGTCTCGCGGCGACAAAGTCGATTCTCGAGCGCCGCGACACGATCATCGTGGCGACGGTTTCCTCCATCTACGGCATCGGCGCGCCCGAAAGCTACACGGAAATGCGCTGCATTCTCCGGCGCGGAGACGCCCGCACGCAGCGGCAGCTCATCTCGCAACTCGTTCGCATGCAGTACCGCCGCACCGACACCGAGTTCGTGCGCGGAACCTTCCGCGTGCGGGGCGACACGATCGACGTCTTCCCGGCCGAACACGCCGAGAGCGCCGTGCGGGTGGAGCTCTTTGACGACGAAATCGACGCGATTCTTCTCTTTGATCCGCTCACCGGGCGGATCGAACAGAAGGTGAACCGCTTCGTCGTCTACCCTGCGAGCCACTACGTGACGCCGCGCGAAGAAATCCTGCGCGCAATCGAATCGATCAAGGTCGAATTGAAGGAGCGTCGCGCGGAACTTCTCGAAGAAGGAAAGCTTCTCGAAGCCCAGCGCCTCGAGGAGCGCACGCGCTTCGACCTCGAGATGCTCGATCAGGTGGGCTTTTGCAAGGGGATCGAAAACTACTCGCGGCATCTGACGGGGCTCGCTCCGGGCGTGGCGCCTCCGTGCCTCATCGACTATCTTCCCGCCGACGCGATCATGTTCTTTGACGAGTCGCACGTCATGATGGGGCAGTTGGGCGGCATGTACCGCGGCGACCGCGCGCGAAAGGAGACGCTCGTTCAGTACGGCTTCCGTCTTCCCTCGGCGCTCGACAACCGTCCGCTTCGCTTCGACGAATTCGAGCGCAAGATGCGCCGCAGCATCTTCGTTTCCGCCACGCCCGCCGACTACGAACTCGAGCGTTCGGGCGGCGAAGTGGTCGAACAGGTCGTTCGTCCCACGGGGCTCGTGGACCCGGAAGTGGAGGTGCGTCCCGCCGTCTCGCAGGTGGACGATCTTCTCTCCGAAATCAGCGAGGTGACGAAGAAGGGCGAGCGCGTCCTCGTGACGACGCTCACGAAGCGCATGGCCGAGGATCTCACGGACTTCCTCTCCGAGCACGGCGTGAAGGTGCGCTATCTCCACTCCGACATCGACACGGTCGAGCGCGTGGAGATCATTCGGGACCTGCGTTCGGGCACCTTCGACGTCCTCGTCGGGATCAACCTCCTGCGCGAAGGCCTCGACATTCCGGAAGTGTCGCTTGTGGCGATTCTGGATGCGGACAAGGAAGGTTTTCTGCGAAGTGACCGCTCGCTCATTCAGACGATCGGGCGCGCCGCGCGCAACCTGCACGGCCGCGCGATCCTTTATGCCGACCGGATCACCGACAGCATGAAGCGCGCGCTCGACGAAACGAATCGCCGCCGCGTGAAGCAGCAGACCTTCAACGAGGAGCACGGGATCGTCCCGCGGGGCGTCAAGAAGGAGATCCGCGAGATCATCGACGGCGTCTACCGCGGTCCCGACGTGCCCGCGCCCGCAATCGAGGCGCCGCGCGACGAAAAGGAACTCGCACGGCGTCTGCGCGCGCTTGAGGAGCAGATGATGGAGCACGCCAAGAACCTCGACTTCGAAAAGGCCGCGCGCCTTCGCGAGGAACTCATGGCGCTTCGACGCGAGGCCTTCGGCGCGAGCGCGGCGACTTGAGGCGCGCAAAGAATGCCCTCTCGTTGCGAATCGCGCTCTAGGCAGAAAGCGACAAGTGCGGTAGGATATTGGGGATGTTTTTGGGACCTTCCGTTTTTTCCGAAGCGAGAACTGATTTTCCCTCAGAGAATAAGAGATTACAGTGATTAAGATTTTGTTTGTGTGTACCGGCAACATTTGCCGCAGTCCGACGGCCGAGGCGATTTTCCGTAGGATGGTCCGTGAAGCGGGTTTCAGCGACGTGATTGACTCGGACAGCGCGTCGACGACGGCTCATCATGAGGGAGAAACACCGGATTCGCGCGCCCAGCTCGCCTGCCGCAAGCGCGGGCTCGACATTTCGCAGCACCGTGCGCGCCAGATCCGTCCGGAAGATTTCGAAGAGTTCGACCTGATCCTCGCCATGGACTGGGAAAACCTCACCGAACTGCAGCAGCGCTCGCCCGCCTGCTACCATCACAAGATTCAGCTTCTGATGCGCTACGCCAACGACTACGACGCGGCGGTGGTGCCCGATCCCTACTACGGCATCAACGAGGGCTTCAACCTCGTGATCGAGTATTGCACGGACGCCTGCAACGGCCTCCTTGAGACCCTCGAAAAGAAGGCGAAGCAATTGCAGCGTCAGCGCGGTCTGTGATTTTTGGCGCCTCGGCGCGAGAAGGAAGCCGGAACCTGTGTAAAGATCGGTTTCGGCTTCTTTTTTTCGTCAATAAATCCAATTCCTTACTTGCGCGGTCAAGAACTTTGGCGTAATATCCGAGCAATTCAATCGGGTTTTCCAAAGATCAGCAGAAGGAGGCGTTCGTGAAACTGACGACGAAAGGTCGCTTTGCCGTGACGGCCATGGTGGATTTGGCGCTGCACTTGAGCGAGGCGCCCGTGCGCATCGCGCTCATCGCCGAACGCCAGAACCTTTCGGTGGCGTATCTCGAGCAGATCTTCTGCAAGCTGCGCCGCGCCGGCCTCGTCACGAGCGCTCGCGGTCCCGGCGGCGGCTACCGCCTCGGCGACCTGCCCGAAAACATTTCCGTGGGGCAGATCATCGAGGCCGTCGACGAGGACATCGACGCGACCCAGTGTCACGGAGGCGACACCTGCAAGGGCGGCGCCGCCTGTCTGACGCATCATCTTTGGGAAGATCTCAACCGCGTCACGTCGGACTTTCTCTCCCGCGTGACGCTCGCCGACATGGTTCGCCGCAACGAGGAGCGCGCCGCCCGCAAGGAAGCGCACGTTTCCGCCGACATTCCGGTTCGGCGCCGCAACTGATTTGTTTTGACCCCGACCATTACTGATCGTGCAGCGCCCGCTGACGCTGTCACCTCCTAAGGAGCATCGATACTCATGAATAAGCCCGTGTACTTGGACTACTCTGCCACGACCCCGGTGGATCCGCGCGTGGTGGACAAAATGGTGCCGTACCTCTACGAGCGTTTCGGCAATCCCGCGTCCCACAGCCATGCCTACGGCTGGGAAGCCGAAAAGGCCGTGGAAGAGGCCCGCGGTCACGTCGCCGCCCTGATCGGCGCCGATCCGCGCGAAATCGTCTGGACCTCGGGCGCGACCGAAGCCGACAACCTCGCCCTCAAGGGGATCGCGCACTTCTACAAGGAAAAGGGCCGTCACCTCATCACGGTGAAGACCGAACACAAGGCGATTCTCGACTCGATGCGCCACCTCGAAACGGAAGGCTTTGAAGTCACCTACCTCGACGTGGAGGAAAACGGTCTTCTCGATCTGGAAAAGCTCAAGGCCGCGATCCGTCCCGACACGATCCTCATCTCCGTCATGGCGGTGAACAACGAAATCGGCGTTGTGCAGGACCTCGTCGAAATCGGCCGCATCTGCCGCGAACACAAGATCTTCTTCCACTGCGACGCCACGCAGGCGCCGGGCCACATCAAGATCAACGTCGACGAATGGAACGTCGACCTGATGAGCCTTTCGGGCCACAAGGTCTACGGTCCGAAGGGGATCGGCGCCCTCTACGTGCGCCGCAAGCCGCGCGTCCGTCTCGAATGCCAGATGCACGGCGGCGGTCACGAACGCGGCATGCGCTCGGGCACGCTCCCCTCGCACCAGATCGTCGGCATGGGCGAAGCCTATCGTCTCGCCAAGGAAGAGTTCGACGTCGAAGTGCCCCGCATCAAGGCGTTGCGCGACCGTCTCTGGGACGGCATCCGCAAGAACATTCCCGAGGTCTACCTCAACGGCGACTGGGAGCACCGTTCGCCCCACAACCTCAACGTGAGCTTCGCCTACATCGAAGGCGAAAGCCTCATGCTCGCCTTGAAGGACATCGCGGTTTCGTCGGGCTCGGCCTGCACGTCCGCGTCGCTTGAACCCTCCTACGTTCTGCGCGCGCTCGGCCGCGACGACGAACTCGCCCACAGCTCGATCCGCTTCACGCTCGGCCGCTTCACGACCGAGGAGGACATCGACTTCGTCGTGAAGACCCTCACGGAAAAGGTCGCGCAGCTGCGCGAAATGAGCCCCCTCTGGGAAATGTTCAAGGAAGGGGTTGATCTCTCGAAGATCAAATGGACGGAACACTGATCACTTATGCAGGGCGCCCTTGAGGCGCCCCTCGGAGACCGCTATGGCTTACAGCGAAAAATTGATGGATCACTATGAGCACCCGCGCAACGTCGGGACGCTCGACAAGAACGCCGACAACGTCGGCACCGGCATGGTGGGCGCCCCCGCCTGCGGCGACGTCATGCGCCTGCAGATTCAGGTGAATGACCAGGGCGTCATCGAAGACGCCAAGTTCAAGACCTACGGCTGCGGCTCGGCGATCGCTTCGTCCTCGCTCGTGACCGAATGGGTCAAGGGCAAGACGCTTGACGAAGCCGGCCAGCTCACGAACAGCCAGATCGCCGAAGAACTCGCGCTTCCGCCCGTGAAGATCCACTGCTCGATCCTCGCCGAAGACGCGATCAAGGCCGCGATCGAAGACTACCGTTCCAAGCAGAAGTAAGGAGGGAAGCATGGCCGTTACGCTTACGGAAGCCGCCGCCCGTCACGTTCAGAAGTACATCGACCGCCGCGGCAAGGGCCTCGGTCTGCGCCTCGGCGTCAAGACGTCGGGTTGCTCGGGGATGGCCTACAAGCTCGAGTTCGCCGACGAAATTCACGACGACGACCAGGTCTACGAAAGCTTCAACGTGAAGGTGATCGTGGACGAAAAGAGCCTTCCTTATCTCGACGGGACGGAACTCGACTACACGCGCGAAGGCCTGAACGAGGGCTTCCGCTTCCACAACCCCAACGAAAAGTCGCACTGTGGCTGCGGGGAATCCTTCCATGTCTGACGTTCGGATGAGTCCCTACGAACTCTTCGGACTGCCCGAAACGTACGTGCTCGACGAGACGCTTCTCGCCGAGCGCCATCTCGCGGCGATGCAGAAGGTTCACCCCGACCGCTTCGCCGACCGTTCGGCTGCCGAACGGCGCGTAGCCGAACAGTGGAGCGCCGTCATCAACGAAGCCTTCGAGACGCTGAAGAGTCCCGTCAAGCGCGCCGTGTGGCTCGCAAAGAAGCGCGGCGCGGAAGTGGAGACCGAGGGGCAGGTGCGCATGCCCGCCGACTTCCTCATGAAGCAGCTCGACTGGCGCGAACGCCTTGAAGAGGCCGACGGCACCGAGCGCGAGGCGCTTCTCGGCGAAGTCGAATCCGAGGCGAAGGCGCTCGAGGCCGCGCTTGAAGCGGCCTTTGACCGGGAGAACGATCCCGTGCGCGGCGCCGATCTCGCCCGCCGCCTTCTCTTCATCGTCAAGTTTTTGCAGGATGCGCGCCGCGCATCGGCTTGAGAACATTTTCTGTCATGGCACTTTTTCAAATTGCGGAGCCCGGTGAGTCGGCCGCCCCGCACGAACACCGTTTGGCCGTGGGGATCGACCTCGGCACGACCAATTCGCTCGTGGCGAGCGTGATCAGCGCGAGCACCGAAGTGATCGCCGACGAGAAGGGCAGGAAGCTCCTTCCCTCCGTGGTCCGCTATCTCGCCGACGGAAGCGTCGTGACGGGAGCCGATGCGCTCGCGGCGGCCGAATCCGATCCGGCCAACACGATTTCCTCCGCCAAGCGTCTGATCGGCCGTCGCCTCGCCGACATCGAACACGCCGAACATCTTCCTTATGAAATCGAAGACGCCGAGGGGATGCTCCGCATCCGCACGGCCGCGGGTCCCAAGACGCCGGTGGAAGTGAGCGCCGAGATTCTCAAGACGCTTCGCGACCGCGCCGAAGCGCGCTTTGGGGGCGAGCCCCTCACGGGCGCCGTCATCACGGTGCCCGCGTATTTCGACGACGCGCAGCGTCAGGCGACGAAGGACGCCGCGCGTCTGGCGAACCTCACGGTGCTGCGCCTTTTGAACGAACCCACCGCCGCTGCGCTCGCCTACGGGCTCGACAACGGCGCCGAAGGGCTCTATCTCATCTACGACCTCGGGGGCGGCACCTTCGACGTGTCGCTTCTCAAGCTCACGAAGGGCGTCTTTGAAGTGCTCGCGACGGGCGGCGATTCGGCGCTCGGCGGAGACGACTTCGATCATCGGGTCTTCTGCTGGGCGCTCGAAGAGGTGCGTAAGGAATTCGGCTCGATCGGCATTCTCTCGCAGGAAGAAAAGCGCCGTCTTCTCAACGCCGCCCGCGCGGCGAAGGAAGCGCTTACCGACCACGAAGAGGCGCCCCTCACCGTGACGCTCGCCGACGGGAAGACGACGACCCTCACGCTTACGCGAAAGACCTTTGAAGACCTCACCTGCCACCTCGTTCGCAAGACGATCGACGCCGTGGGCCGGGTTCTTCACGACGCTGACGTCAAGACGGACGACATCCGCGGGATCGTTCTCGTGGGCGGCGCCACGCGCATGCCGGTCATCTCGCAGTGCGTCGAACGCGCCTTCGGACTCAAGCCCCTGAACGACATCGACCCCGATCAGGTCGTGGCGGTCGGGGCCGCGATGCAGGCCAACAAGCTCGTCGGCAACGCTTCGGGCGACGACTGGCTTCTCCTTGACGTGACGCCGCTCTCGCTCGGTCTTGAAACGATGGGCGGGCTCGTCGAAAAGGTGATTCCGCGCAACAGTCCGATTCCGATCGCGCGCGCTCAGGACTTCACGACCTTCCGCGACGGTCAGACCGCGATGGCGATTCACGTCGTCCAGGGCGAGCGAGAAGTGGTGGACGCCTGCCGTTCTCTTGCCCGCTTCGAGCTGCGTGGCATTCCGCCGATGGCGGCGGGCGCGGCCCGCATCCGCGTGACCTTTGAAGTCGATGCCGACGGTCTGCTCTCGGTTTCCGCGCGCGAACAGGAGACGGGCGTGGAAGCGTCCGTCACGGTGAAGCCCTCCTACGGGCTCTCCGACGAAGAAATCGTTCGGATGCTGCGCGACGGCACCGGCTCCGCCGCGGCCGACATGGCCGCGCGCGAACTGCGCGAGCAGCAGGTCGAGGCGCGCCGCCTTCTCGAATCGATTCACGGCGCTCTGAAGGCCGACGGCGATTTGCTTTCGACCGAAGAACGCGCGCACATCGACGGACTCGTCGAGACGCTCTCGGGGCTCGTCACGTCGGACGACGCGGACGCCATCCGCAACGCGATCGAAACGCTCTCCAAAGAAACCGAATCCTTTGCCGCCCGCCGCATGAACCGTTCGATTCTCGCGGCGCTCGCCGGTCATTCCGTGGATGATTTTGCTTCCGAAGGGAAGGAGTGAACCATGCCTCTCGTTAAAGTTTTGCCGCATGAAGAAATCTGCCCGCAGGGCGTCGAATTCGAAGCCGTCCCGGGCGACAATCTCGCCCGCGCGCTTCTTGCGCACGGGGTCGCGATCGAACACGCCTGCGAATTCTCCTGCGCCTGCTCGACCTGCCACGTCTACGTGCGCGAAGGCCTCGACTCGCTGAACGAGCCCTCCGACAACGAGCTCGACCACCTCGACGCCGCCTGGGGCGCGGGGCTCTACTCGCGTCTCTCCTGCCAGACGACGGTGGGCGAGGAAGACATCACGATCGAAATTCCGAAGTACTCGCGCAATCACGCCAAAGAGCACTGAGGCGAGCGGAACGAAAGAGAAAAGGTCTCCGAACGGCGGTTCGGAGACCTTTTTTACTAGCGGTGTTCGGCGAGCGCCGACCAGGATCGGGCCGCGTCGGGGAGCATTCGCCCCGAACGGATGAGCGAGCGCACCTCTTCGACGCTGAAGGATTCGAAACGCTCGACCTCGCCGTCCCGCGCCGTGAGAACGGGCGGGGTGCTCACGCGGAGCACACGGTTGACCGTGGTTTCAACCAGTCGTCCTTCGGGGACGAGACGGTCTTCTTCGAACCGCGGGCCCTCGGTCAGGGGAAGAGCCTGAAGATCCAGTCCCGCCTCTTCGTACGCTTCGCGAAAAAGGGCCTCGCGCGGGGATTCCTCGCCCGAGAGAAGGCCGCCAACGGGCGAATCCCAGAGCCCCGGACCGATGCGCTTCGTTGCGCTTCGCTTGCCGAGCCAGAAGCGCTCGCCCTCGAGAATCCAGAGCCGCACGCAGACGGTCGGAAGGCCGAGCGGGCGAAAGAGCCGCCGGTCGACGAGCGCGATCGTCTCGTCTCCCGAGCGGAGGGGAAGCTTTTCGCCGAGCGGCGAAAGTTCCGGAAAGAGCGCGAAGAGTCCCGCAAACCAGGCATCTCGTTCGGTTCGAGAGTCCGGGAGAACAAAGCGGCCGTTGGAGAGAAAGCCAGTCTCGAGAAGGCGCTCGGCCGCCCAGTCGGCGGGACGGCCCGCGACGCGGTCTTGCCAGAGCAAAACGGCGCCCCGCCCGTCGGGCGGAAGCGCCGTTTCAGAAGAAACGAAGTTCGTCATCAGGCGAGGTTCGTTTCGGGACGCATGTGCGGGAAGAGTAGCACGTCGCGGATCGTCGAGGCGTTCGTGAGGAGCATCACGAAGCGGTCGATGCCGATGCCGCAGCCGCCCGTCGGCGGGAGACCATACTCGAGCGCGCGGATGTAGTCGGCGTCGTAGTACATGGCTTCGTCGTCGCCGTGGCTCTTGGCGTCGGCCTGGGCCTTGAAGCGGGCGGCCTGGTCTTCCGGATCGTTGAGTTCCGAGAAGCCGTTGGCCGTTTCGCGGCCGGCAATGTAGAGCTCGAAGCGTTCCGTCATCGTCGGATCCGTGTCGGAGGCGCGCGCAAGGGGCGACACTTCGATCGGGAAGTTGATGATGAAGGTCGGCTGGATGAGCTTCGATTCGGCCGTTTCTTCAAAGAGCGCCATCTGCAGGGCGCCGAGGCCGGCGAATTCCGGCTGCGGTTCGCCGAGGCGGGCGAGTTCGGCGCGGAGGAACTTTTCGTCCTGCAGCTCTTCGTCCGTGTAGTGCGGCGCGTAGGTCTTGATCGCTTCAAAGGGCGTCAGACGGGCAAAGGGCTTCGAGAGGTCGATCGTCATGCCCTGGTATTCGATCACGGCGGAACCGGTGGCCTCGATGGCGACGGTGCGCAGGAGGTTTTCCGTGAATTCCATCTGATCGAGATAGGTCCAGTACGTGCAGTAGAACTCCATCATCGTGAATTCGGGGTTGTGACGAACCGACACGCCTTCGTTGCGGAAGTTGCGGTTGATCTCAAAGACCCGTTCGAAGCCGCCGACGACGAGGCGCTTCAGATAGAGTTCCGGCGCGATGCGCAGGTACATGTCCATGTCGAGCGCGTTGTGATGCGTCACGAAGGGCTTGGCGTTGGCGCCGCCCGGGATCGGGTGGAGCATCGGCGTTTCGACTTCGAGAAAGCGGTGCGCGAGCATGTAGTTGCGGATCGAGGCGATCGCCTTCGAGCGCGTGAGGAAGCGCTGGCGCGACTCTTCGTTCATGATGAGGTCGACGTAGCGCTGGCGATAGCACATTTCCGTGTCGCAGAGACCCTTGTGCTTGTCGGGAAGCGGACGGATGTTCTTCGTCATCAGACGCAGTTCGCGCGCGCGGATCGAGAGTTCGCCGCGCTTCGTGCGAAAGAGCGTCCCCTTGATGGCAACGATGTCGCCGAGGTCCCAGGTCTTGAAGTCGGCGTAGGTTTCTTCGCCGACGTCGGCGGGCGTGATGAAGTACTGCATTTCGCCCGTGAAGTCGCGCACGGTGGCGAAGCTCGCCTTGCCCATGACGCGCTTCAACATCATGCGGCCCGAGCAGGCGACTTCGGGAGCGGCAGCTTCGAGTTCCTCGGCGGTCATTTCGCCGTACTTGGCGCGCAGATCGCCGAAGAGGTCTTCGCGATGAAAGTCGTTCGGATACGCGACGCCCTTTTCGCGCAGGCGAAGAAGCTTGGCGCGGCGTTCCGCGATGATGTGGTTTTCGTCTTCCGCCGCAAGAGCGGCGTTCTGAACTTGTTCTTCGGACATGGTTTCCAAATCCTTGGGCTAGATTGATCAGGAGGCGGCGCCGACGCCGAGCTTGAGGGAGGCTTCGATGAACTGATCGAGATCCCCGTCGAGAACGGCTCCGGTGTTGCCGGTTTCCACGTTGGTGCGCAAATCCTTGACGCGCGACTGGTCGAGCACGTAGCTGCGGATCTGGTGACCCCAACCGATGTCAGACTTCGACTCTTCGAGCTTCGTCTGTTCTTCCATGCGCTTGCGCATTTCGAGCTCGTAGAGCTTGGCCTTCAGTTGCTGCATCGCTTTTTCGCGGTTGCGGTGCTGCGAACGGTCGTCCTGGCAGATCGTGATGATGCCCGAAGGAACGTGGTGAATTCGAACGGCCGATTCCGTCTTCTGAATGTGCTGACCGCCCGCGCCCGAAGCGCGGAAGACGTCGATCTTGAGGTCGGCGGGATTGATCTCGATTTCGATCGAATCGTCGACTTCGGGATAGACGTAGACGGACGTGAACGACGTGTGACGGCGGGCGTTCGCATCAAACGGGCTCTTGCGCACGAGACGGTGAATGCCCGTTTCGGTGCGGAGCGTCCCGTAGGCCCATTCGCCTTCGATAAAGAGCGTGGCGGATTTGATCCCGGCGACGTCGCCGGCGGATTCTTCTTCGAGCGTGACCTTGAAGCCCTTGCGTTCGGCGTAGCGCATGTACATGCGCTCGAGCATGCTCGCCCAGTCCTGGGCTTCAGTGCCGCCCGCGCCCGCCTGAATTTCGAGGTAGCAGTTCGACGAGTCCATCGGCTGGTTGAACATGCGCTTGAATTCGAGCTGAGCGACTTCGCGCTCGATCGCTTCGACGTCCTGACCGATGGCTTCGAGCGTTTCCCAGTCCTCTTCGGCCATGGAAAGTTCAAAGAGGTCGGCCGCGTCGTTCACACCGGCCGTGAGCCGGTTGAAGCTGCCGACGATGTCGTCCAAGAGCTTCTTTTCCTTGCTGATTTCCTGGGCGTGTTTCGGATCGTTCCAAAGATCCGGATTTTCCACTTCCCGGTTTACTTCTTCGAGTCGGCGCGCTTTGCGATCGACGTCAAAGATACCTCCGAAGTTCGATCAGGCGGTGGCGCAGATCTTCCGTCATGTTCTGAATCTGATTGATGCGTTCGACTTCCATGGAAAACTCTCTGGAAGGGGCCGACAAGAAACGTTCGGCTTCCTTCGGGAAAAAATGATGAAAAAAAGAAAGGCCGCCCGGCGAACGGGCGGCGCGGGAACCCCTCATTATAGATGGAAGGGGGTTTTAAGGTCTGAAAAGACTCGGATTGTTCAGGGCGAACGCATCACCTATCTGCATAACAAGCCTTGTGAGCAGGCAATGCACTGAAGCGCCTCGTCAAAGTTTCGGCACCGCATCTGCATCTGCCTGATTGTTGGAAGTGTATCTACAACGCCCGTCTCCCAGAGCCAATAGCGGTAGTGCTCAAGCATCGCCAGCGCAAGCTTGTTGAGCGCTGCGCGATTAGTGATGTAGTTCTCATCGGTCGCCTGCATGCGATCCTGATTGAAGTTCACGTCCAGGACCCAATGAAGCTTGTTTTCAACGGCCCAATGACTGCGGATGATGCTGTAAAGCTTTTGAGCGACTCCGGCGCAAGGGGCCAGGGATGAGATGTAGTAGCTCTCTTCCGCTGTCTGCTTCCCGCTTCGCTTGAGTTCGACGGTTCGACGGACTTTTACGATGCATCCGTCCCCGAGACCGCGCCATTTCTGCTTCAGCTCCGACGAAAGCAAACGCCCTCGAATCACCGAAACGATGCGGTGTTCGATGCGGCCGTGCGCCAGCGTTTCTTCATCAGCATAGGTCTCGATCTGATCTTCATGGGTTGATGCAAAGAGGTATGACACCTCTGACCAGCTTCGATCCTGATTGCCCTTGAGCGAGAGGCAGTAATCCGCGCCTGCGTCAACAACCGCGTTAACGAAGCCGACCTGACAGCTCATGGCGTCGGCGGTAAGCACCGCATTGCGTACGTCAAGGTTTTCAATCATCCGAGGTCCAACTGTGATTTCGTTGGTCTTTTTCTCGATGAGCCGCTGCGCGAGGCAGACATGATTGGTTGAATCGTAAAAATTCATCAGCATGTAGGCTCGGTTCTGAGACGGCGTGTCATCGCTGCTGCTGAGCCCGGTAGCTCTAACGGCTTGTCCGTCGCCGGAGATGATGCGGAACGGCGTCTTCTGGATCATCGGCGAAAGAATCGTCTGATAAAACGCTTCAAAACGCTCTGTCTTCACCCGCATGAACGCTCGGTACACGATGTCGTGGCTGATGTCTTGGTATGGCAGTCCTTTGAAGCAGAAGCTGAAGCGGTCCTTGTTGCTGTTGATGGTCTGGCTGATGTCGGCGCAGGAGGACGAGCCGGTCAGGGCGCTGATCAAGGCGCCGATAACGATGGGTTCGAGCGGATAAGTCGTGCGCTGAGGATTGCGCTGCTCCAAACCAGCGTTTTTGGCGACTGCAGAGACGGTCTCGTGCACGTCGCCGGAAAGTTCTTTGAGCTTGTTGGCGCGCGTAAGCGCGTCTGCGCCAACCAGCTCGCGAAGCATCCTGACCTCTTCAAGGAGATTTTGATGTTTCTGCCGTTCGAGCCAGAGCTTGCTCATTACAAACTTGCCGTCTTTGATGAGGCCGATGGTTTCGCGAACGGTTTTCTTCTTGCCGGTAGCGGGATCCTCCTCGCGGTGCTCGCGGAAGACCTGATATTCACCGGGGCGGCCAGGCTTGCTGTTGAGCTGACATTTAGGCGGGATTTCCGGGAATTGCTTGTAGTCGACCTTCATGGCAGAACTCCTATTTGAATAGTGTTATTCTACCATGAATATCCGAATAGGTGTTGAAATATCTATAAAAATAGATTTGTATGCTACAGGGCTAGCATCCTTATGCGTTCGCCCTGCGGATTGTTGACGAGTGATCAGGATTCAACCGCCTCGACGAGCAACTGAATGAGCCGACGCCCGTTGAACTCATTGATCGTGGGACGGTAGGCAAGGCGCGACGCGGTGAGAAGCGGTGCATTGCGCCGGAAGAAGATCCCTTCGAAGCGCTGGCCGCCGAGTTCGAGAGAAAGCTTGAGGTGCGCGTCTTTCAGAACGGTCTGCCGCACGACGCGGAAGTCGTTGGCAAAGAGCGGCGCTTCAAAGCCCTGTCCCCAGATGCCGTGCTCGAGCGTCTGGCAGAGGCGCTCGGAAATTTCGTCGGGGGCGAGTCCGCCGTCGATCAACACGTTTCGCTCGAAGACGGCCGGATCGGCGTGCTCGGCGACCACGGCCTCGAACGCGCGGGCGAAGCGGTCGTAATCCTTTTCTTGGATCGTGAGACCCGCCGCCATGGCGTGTCCGCCGAAGCGAAGAATGAGGCCGGGCTCGGTCTTGGAGACCAGGTCGAGCATGTCGCGCAGATGAATGCCCGGAATCGAGCGCCCCGAACCCTTGAGTTCGCCCTCGGCCGTGCGGGCGAAGGCGACCGTCGGGCGGTGCACCTTTTCCTTGATGCGCGAGGCGACGAGACCGACGACGCCCTCGTTGAAACTGTCGTCGAGAAGCGAGAGCGCGTGCACGTGCTCGATGTCGGCGGCCGCCACCGCAAGGTCCGCGGCGTGCTGCATTTCCTCTTCGAGTTCGCGTCGTTCCTGATTGATCTGATTGAGCGCTTCGGCGTAGTGACGAGCCCGGTCGGGGTCGTCCGTGAGAAGACACTCGATCCCGTACTCCATCGTCGCGAGACGGCCGGCCGCGTTGATGCGCGGTCCGATGCGAAAGCCGAAGTCGCGCGCCGAGGCGTTCCCCATGCTGCAGCGCGCCACATTGAAGAGCGCGGCGATGCCCGGATGCGTGCGGCCCTCGCGGATGCGCTTGAGGCCCTGCGAGACGAGAATGCGGTTGTTTTTGTCGAGTTTCACGACGTCGGCCACCGTGCCGAGGGCGACGAGGTCGACGAGTTCGTTGAGGCGCGGCTGCGTCTGCGCGGTAAAGGCGCCTTCGTCGCGCAGTCTCGCGCGAAGCGCAAGAAGCACGTAAAAGATGACGCCGACTCCGGCGAGCGACTTCGACGGGAAGCCGCAGCCCCGCTGATTGGGATTCACGATCGCGACGGCGGGCGGGGTGTCGTCCGCGGGGAGGTGATGGTCGGTGATGACGACGTCGATCCCGAGCGTCGCGGCGTGCCGCACGGCGTCGGCCGACGAAATGCCGTTGTCCACCGTGAGGATGACCTGCGGGGGATTCGGGCGCGCGGCGAGCAGATCGACGATCGCCGCCGTGAGGCCGTAGCCGTGACGAACGCGGTCGGGCACGAAGTAGTCGACCGAAAGGCCGAGCGCGCTCAGCCCCCGGATCCCGACGGCACAGGCCGTGGCGCCGTCGCAGTCGTAGTCGGCGACGATCGTGACGTGTTCACCGCGATTTCTAGCCGCGAGCAGACGTTCCGCGGCGCGGTCGATCCCCGTGAGAAGATTCGGCGGGAGCATCCCGCTCCAGGCTTCGTTGAGGTCTTCGGGCGAGCGGATGCCGCGCGCCGAGAGGGCGCGCGCCACGGGCGGGAGATACCCCGCCGTCGTCAAAACGTTTGCGGCGGTCGGATCGTAGGGACGGGTGACGAAGGTCGTCATGCCGCCTCCGCGTCGTCGACGCACCAGGCTTCGGGTTGAACGTTCGGGCGCTTGAAGAGCGAAAGAAGGCCCGATTCGGGCGGCAGAAGCGTGGCCGACGCCGTACGCCCGAAGGCGATCGGGAGGAAGCGGTCAAAGCGGGACTTAAGCTTCAGAAGGTCGTCCCAACGCGCGAGCACCTTGGGGAGCGCTTCTTCCCAGGCTTTGAAGTCGCCCGTGCGGGCCGGGGCGAAGAGATCGTCGAAGACGACGACGGCGTCCCCCGGAGGCGAAGGCGGCATCGGGCGCGAAAGCGGCCCGATCGTGTCGGGACGAAGACCCGCCGCGACGGCGAGGCCGCGCACGATCGGATCGTCCGTCCAGAGGGCGCGGATCGTCGAGGGACGAAGTCGGAAGTTGGCGCGTCCCGCGTCGGAGAGATGCAGACGAACGTCGCGGATCGGACGAAGCGCTTCTTCGGCTGCCGCAAGGAAGGCCGCGGCCTTCTCGGCGCCTTCGCCCGCGATGCGGCGCTCCGCGGCCGGCAGGCCCGCGAGAACGGGAGCGGGCGTGGCTTCGAAGGAAAAGTCTTTGGCGCCCGTGAGAAAGAGACGGCCGTCCCAGGTCTGAAGCCGCAGGCCCTTGGCGAGCGCGACGCCGCGCAGCACGTCGAAGACGCGCAGGAATTCGAGTTCCTCGAAGCGGACGGGTTCGATGCGGCCTTCCTTTTCCGTGAAGGGCGTGAGAAGCGCCATCGCTTCGCTCAGATGGGGCGCGTCGAAGCTTCGCCACAGAAGCGGGGCGATCGGCGGAAAGTTGCTCTTCTGACCGAGCACGCGCCAGAGCCAGACGTAGTGGGCGGCGTGCGCGTGAACGTCGTCGACGAGCGTTTGAAACTTGACGGTTTCGATGCCCTTGCCGAGCCGTTCGACGAGGGCGCGGCTCTCGGGCGAGAGACGCTCGAAGGCCCCGCGCTCGAGTCGGGCGCCGGGCAGGAGTACGTAACAATTGGACATGCGTGTTTCTTGGATGGCTGTGTGTGGCGGAAAGTTTAGCGATCTTGCCGCCGACGTGCATCGTACAATGTCGGCTCTGACGATTACTCGGAATCTTTCCTGTGAAGACACCCTTTGAACTATTCATCAGCCTCACCTACACGAGAGCGGGGCGGCGGGGCCGCCGCAAAGACCGCTTCATGAGCTTCATCTCCGCGATGTCGGTGACCTCGATCGCGCTCGGCGTCGCGGCGCTCATCATCGTTCTGAGCGTCATGAACGGCTTTCAAAAGGAAGTGCGCGATCGCATGCTGAGCGTCGTGCCGCACATCGAGGTGATGGGGCCGCGGGGCGCCCTCAACGACTGGCATCCTCTTGCGGACGCCGTCCTTCAGGTGCCGGGCGTCGTCTCGGCCGCGCCTTACGTGACCGGACAGGGACTGCTGAGTTCCGGGCGCACGGTGAGAGGGGCCGTCGTGAAGGGAATCGATCCCTCGGCGGAAGGGGCGGTGAGCGACCTCGCTTCGCAGCTGCGGGGCGGCGCCGAACTCTCGGTGCTCGAACCCGGAAGCTTCCGCGTGATTCTCGGGCGGGATCTCGCCAACGCGCTTAGGGTGCGCCCGGGCGACAAGGTGGCGCTACTCGTGCCCGAAGGCAACATGACGCCGACGGGGCTCGTGCCGCGCATGAAGCAGTTCACCGTCGCGGCGCTCTTTCAGAGCGGGCACTACGAATACGACTCGAGCATGGCCGTCGTGCACGTCGACGACGCGGCCGCGCTCTTTCGAACGGGCGGACCGCAGGGCCTTCGCGTGAAGACCTCCGACATGAACGAGGCGCCCGTCATCGCGCAGCGCCTTCTCTCGGTCCTTCCTTCGGGATTCTGGGCCGTCGACTGGTCGCGGCAGAACCGCACGTGGTTCGCCGCCGTGCAGGTGGAAAAGCGCATGATGGGGATCATTCTCTTCCTCATCGTTCTGGTCGGGGCCTTCGGGCTCGTGTCGACCCTCGTGATGACGGTGAAGGAAAAGCGCTCCGACATCGCGATTCTTCGCACGCTCGGCGCCTCGAGCGGCTCGATCATGACGATCTTCGTCGTGCAGGGGGCGATCGTGGGATTCTTGGGCGTCGCCGTCGGGACGGCGGCGGGACTCGCCGTCGCCTACAACGTGGGCGCCATCGTCGAGACGATCGAAGCGCTTCTCGGCGTCGAATTCCTTCCCAAGGAGATCTATTTCATCTCGTCGATGCCGTCGGATCCGCGCATGAGCGACATCGTGCCGATTGCGGTCTTTTCCTTCCTCTTGAGCCTCGTCGCCACGGTCTATCCGAGTTGGCGCGCGGCGCAAACCCACCCTGCGGAGGCCCTGCGTTATGAATGAGAAAGATGTGGTGTTGGAGGCGCGGGGCGTCGAGAAGAGCTACCGCGACGACGCAACGGTGGTTCCCGTGCTGCGGGGCGTGAACCTCGCCGTTCGCCGCGGTGAAACCGTGGCGATTCTCGGCACTTCGGGGTCGGGAAAGTCCACCCTTTTGCATGCGCTCGGCGGACTCGACACGGTCGACGCGGGCGAAGTGACCGTGGCGGGCGAATCGATGACGGGACTCTCTTCGAACGCGCGCGGAAGACTGCGCAACGCTCACCTCGGGTTCGTGTATCAGTTTCATCATCTTCTTCCCGAATTCACGGCGCTCGACAACGTGGCGATGCCGCTTTGGATTCGCCGCCTCCCGAAGGAGGAGGCGAGGGAGCGCGCCCGAAAGCTTCTCGCCGCCGTCGGCCTTTCGCACCGCGAGGATCACCTTCCTTCGCAACTCTCGGGCGGCGAGCGGCAGCGCGTCGCCATCGCCCGCGCGGTCGTGACCGATCCCGACTGCATTCTGGCCGACGAACCGACTGGGAACCTCGACGAAGAGACGGCCTCGGCGGTGTTCGACCTCTTTTTGTCGCTCGCGCGAGAAAAGGGAACCGCGATCGTGATCGTGACGCACGACCGCTCGCTTGCGGCCCGCTGCGACCGCACGGTCACGTTGCTTTCGGGACGAATCCATGAGTGAAGTCGGCTGGATCGACACGCACAACCACCTGCAGGTCGACATCTTCGACGAGGACATCGAAGAGCTGTGGGAGAAGGCGAAAAGCCTCGGCGTCACGGATGCAATCATCACGGCGGGCTGTGCGGCGGATTGGGATCGGGTGGTGTCGCGGGCGCAAAAGTTGCAAATTCACTACACCTTGGGCATCCATCCGCTATATGTCGACCAGTCAAGAGATGAAGACCTAAATCTTCTCTGGGAGAGGCTCAACCGGTCGCTCGACGATCCTCTTTTTGTCGGAATCGGCGAAATCGGACTCGAAGAGAACCCGCAAACACGGGATGAGGCGTTCTTTGCCCGACAGCTAGACTTCGCCGCGAAGCTTGCATTGCCGGTGTCCGTGCACGTGCGAAAGACCGCCTCCCGGGTGCTCAAGTATCTGCGGCGCCGCCGCGGGGTGACGGGCGTCATCCACGCCTTCAACGGCTCCGACGTCGAGCGCGAGGCCTTCCTCTCGCTCGGCTTCCGATTGGGATTCGGAGGCGCCGCGACCTACGAAGGGAGCCGCCGCATCCGCCGACATCTCGCCGAGGTGCCGGACTGGTCCTGGGTGCTCGAAACGGACGCCCCCGACATGCCGTCCTCCGCCAGGCGGGACCGAGGCGAACTGCGCATCGAACCCGCGGATCTGGCCGAATACGGCCGGCTCGCCGCGGCGCTTCGGGGCATCCCTCCCGAGGAGGCCGCACGGCAGAGCACCGACAATGCGCGAGCTGCTTTTCCGCGGCTGACCGGACCATAAATGACATGACAGGCGGCCGCTCTTTTCCACCGAAAAGGAGACCGTCGTGCCAACCGCACAACCATCTTTTGCCGGGCATCCGCTCGCCCGGGCGCTTTCCTGCGTCCTTCTCTCTTTCTGCGGCGCTACCGCAGCCGCTCCCTCCACTGACTCCAGTTCTCTCTTTTCCAACGGGGACATCCCGTCTGTGCCGACCTTGCGGGCAACTTACCTGCCCGACGGTCGAGTAGAACTCGACAACGATAACGTCGTGTGGAAAGAAGAGACTGGGCTGGATATTTCCGAACTTCATTTCTCTGGATCAAACACAATTGAGATTCGTGGATTCGCCACGAAAGATTCCCCGCTTGACAGCTACGTGGAGGTGGCCAAGGTTTCGGGCGACGGATCGTCGTCCCTCACCGTGTCGCTTCGTACGACGAGCCCGATAGACGAGGTGGCTCCGCCGCCGACGCAGTTGATTCTCGACCGGAATGCATTCAACGGTTTCGAGGGGACCTTTTCCGTACACGCGGACAAACATTCGGCGATCGTCGTGGCGGATGCGGGATGCATCCCTGATTTTGCGGATTGGGATCCGCCAGGGAGCCGCGACTTCGCCCGTCCGACACTTTGGGTCGACGGCTCCTTTGAGGTGAAGGACAACGTTTCCTTCATCCTGGGAAATGCCTCGTCGGGGGCGAACATCGCCGTGGGCGGCGACGCGCGGCTCATCGTTACCGGAGCGCTTTCCGGTCAGGAATCACATTTGTACGGTCAGGGAAACGTCTCCTTTGATCCGGGCGCGCTCGTACTCGTCGACGACGAAACGTTTTCGCAGACGCAGAAGGACTGGCACGCGCTTTTCGGCAATGGCCTGACCTTGACGGGGCTCGAAAACCTGACGGTGTGTCGACCTGGTAGCAATCTTTTCGGGAACTTCGTCGTTTCGGGCGCCGACGTGACTTTTACGACGTACAGAGCTCGGCATACGGGACCGCTCGCCGGTTTCGCGACAAAGCTCGTTGAAGCGATGGACGATCGGTGGATGCCCCCGGCTCTCTTGGACTTTCTGCAGGACGAACTCTTTGCGACCGCTGCCTTCGGTTACGACCTCGGACCCGCCGTGGAATACATGGCGACCGCGCATTTGCGCACGGGGCTGGAAGAAGACATGACGAACGACGTCTCAAGTCTCGCGCCGGTGCTTTGGCGAGTGGGAAAGGCCGCGAAGCCCGTTTTGCCGCTTTGGGTGAGCGAGGCCGACCGCAAGGCTTATGAAAAGGCTTGGGAGAAGGCGACGCCCGAAGAACGGAAGAAACTTCGCAATCCCGCGGATCCCCTGGGACTCTCGCTTTGGGTGGAGGTGACGGACGGTACGACCGAGTCGGAAACGTCCGCCCACAAGCGTCCGGCCGACCGACGCGAAACCGACCGCACGGGCTTTCGCCTTGCGGGCGTCTGGTCTCGGGGCGACGACGCGTTCGGGGCGATGATGCGCTACGAAGACCGCACGACGACCGTGGGGACGCACTACGGCACCGAAGCCGATTCGACCGTGACGGGCGTGGCCTTCTGGTGGCAGCGGCCGATCGGACGCGGCGACGCGCTTCTCTTCGCGGACTGGTCCGAGGCGTCGGAAGACCTGCACTACTCGCCTTCGTCCGACGTCTATCTCTCGGCTCGGGACGTGAACCCGAAGCTTGCCACGCTCGGGGGACTCTATTCGTTGCCTGTGGGAACGGACGACGCCTGGCGCGTCTTCGGGGCTGCGGCGCTTCATCGGATGTCCGACTACACCCACGAGTGGGAGGCCTCGGGCGACGCGATCGTGCGCGAGAAGACCGATGCGAGAATCTTCGCGAGTCTGGGTCTGGGCGCCCGCTGGGAGGGCGGTCTTTTCCCGAACGTGAAGTGGCTCGAAGGGTGGACGGGCTTTGCCGAGCTGAGCGCCTGGGGCTACGCGGGAGAACTGCGGCGCAAGGGTCGCATTGAAGCGCCCTGGGCCGAAAAGGAACTCTCCGACTCGTGGCGGGGCAGTGAAATGGCCCGCGTGCGCGGAGAGGGGAGTTTCGGCGTGCGGGGTTCCTGGCGCAACTACCGCTTTGCGGCGTCGGGACGCTTTGCGGGCGGCGCCGACGGGTATGAAAGCCGAAGCTGGATGATCACGGTCGGCCGTCAGTACTAAGCGCAAGCGCGGAGTCCGAAATTTTTCGAGCCGGGGCGGGATGACTTCCATCCCGCCCTACGCTTTGAAACAACCGCCGGAATGCGGCGCCTCTCTTCTCAAGAGAATCTTCTCTATACTTTTCAGACAAGGCGAAGAAAAACGTACCGCCGAGAAAGGAAGGAGGGAGCTGTGACGACCGAAGCAGCAGCGCCGACGATCGATGTGAACCTGGCCCGCACCCTGGCGGAGCCTCTCTATAAAAACGTAACGCTTTCCACGGGCGAAAACGCGCTGGCGCATGCCGACGGCATCGCCGAAATTCTGCGGGGCTTTCGAAACGACCCCGAACTCGTGGCCGCGGCCTATCTCTTTTGCGTGCCCGCCATTGTGCAGAATTCGGGCGAATGGATCGAAAAGAGTTTCGGCGCGAACGTAAACCGTCTCGTGCAGGAACTCGGCCGCATCAACGATCTCTCGAACCGCACGCGCGGCGAAGACGCCGCCCGCACCGATCCGGAAACGGCGCGCCGCATGCTCCTTGCCATGTGCAAGGATCTGCGCGTTGTGCTCCTGAAGCTTGCGAGCCGCCTGCAGACGCTTCGCTGGTTCGCTTCGAGCAAGGGCGAGCAGAGCCGCGCCTACGGCGAGGACACGCTCGCGCTCTATGCGCCTCTTGCCAACCGCCTCGGTATCTGGCAGATCAAGTGGGAGCTCGAAGACCTGTCGCTTCGCTTCACGCGCCCCGAGGAGTACCACGCCATCGCGCGCGAACTCGAGGGGAACCGCGCCGAGCGCATCGAACTCATCAACAAGGCGGTCGCCCGCATTCAGGAGCTTTTGCGCCAGAACCACATCACGGCGGACGTCTCGGGGCGCCCGAAGCACATCTATTCCATCTGGAAGAAGATGCAGCGAAAGCACCTGCGCTTCGATCAGCTCTTTGACATTCGGGCCGTGCGCATCATCGTCGGGACGGTCGAGGAGTGCTACACGGTGCTCTCGATCGTGCAGGAAGAGTTCCCGATCCTCTCGAAGGAATACGACGACTACATCGCGAACCCGAAGCCGAACGGCTATCAGTCGCTCCACACCGTCGTGACGGACAAGGCGGGGCGGCCCATCGAAATCCAGATCCGCACGCGCGCGATGCACGAGTTCGCCGAACTCGGCGTGGCCGCGCACTGGCGCTACAAGGAAGCGGGAAATTCGCTCGGCGCCTCGGCCGCGGACGAACAGCGCGTGGCGTGGCTGCGACAGCTTCTTGCGTGGCGAAGCGACATGACGAAGCCCGAAGGGGGCGAGGCGGTGCAGGACGACCACGTCTACTGCCTCACGCCTCAGGGGCGCGTCGTGGAGCTCCCGCAGGGGGCGACCCCCGTCGACTTCGCCTATCTCGTCCATACCGAACTCGGTCACCGCATGAAGGGCGCCAAGGTCGACGGCGTCATGGTGGCCCTCAACTACAAACTGCAGACGGGCCAGACGGTCGAAATCATCGCCGGGAAGGTCGGTCAGCCGAGCCGCGACTGGCTCAACCCCGAACTCGGCTACGCGGCGAGCCCCCGCACGCGCAACAAGGTGCGGCAGTGGTTCAACGCGCAGCTCACGCAGCGCCAGATCGCCGAGGGGCGCGAACGCATCGACAAGGAACTCGCGCGCTTGGGGAAGACCGCCGTCAAGCTTGAAGCGCTTGCTAAGCGCCTCGGCTTCGATTCGGTCGACAACCTCTGCCTTTCCTTTGCGAAGGACGAACTTTCGATTACGGCGCTGCAGCAGGCCGTGATGCCCGAAAAGGAGGCGCCCAAGGAGGAGGAACCGTCGCTCGTGAGCGCGGCGAAACCCACGAAAGCCTCGGGACAGGTGCTCGTCGTGGGCGTCGACTCGCTTTTGACGCAGCTCGCGCGCTGCTGCCACCCGGTGCCGCCCGACGAAATCGTGGGCTACGTCACCCGCGGGCGCGGCGTCACGATTCACCGCGCGGACTGCCCGAACTTGAAGCAGCTCTCCGAAGAGGATCACGAACGCCTGATCGAGGTGAGCTGGGGCAAGGCTCGGGCCGACTCGGTCTATCCCGCGGAACTCCTCATCGTGGCGAACGAGCGTCTCGGTCTTCTCAAGGACCTCTCGGAAATCTTCGTGCGCGAAAAGCACCGCGTCACGGGGCTCAGCACGCAGGTGATCAAGGGCGACACGCACATGCGCTTCAAGATCGAGACGCCTTCGACCGAAGGCCTGAAGCGCGTTCTCGCGCTCATCCGTGAAGTGCCCGGCGTCCTTTGGGCCAAGCGCATTTGACGGAACGAGGGAAGGGGATTTGCAAATTTTTCTCGGAGCCCCTTGCTTTTTTCTTCGGGATCGTGCATAATTTCACTTCTCTCTTTCAGGCACATAGCTCAGTTGGTTAGAGCATCACCTTGACATGGTGGGGGTCGTTGGTTCGAATCCAATCGTGCCTACCAGAATTCATACGGAACGGTTGACTATGTGCATCGAAACGACGCTTCGCACAACAACACCCTCAACGGAAAGTTAAGGGCGTGGGCGGATCGTTGTCACAACAAAGTTGATCGGACAAAGAAGTGCGGCTCATGCCGCACTTTTTTTTAACCGTACCCCATCTCTCATTGCATTCACCGAGGAAAATCATGGTTTCGATTACTCTTCCCGACGGTTCGAAGCGTGAATTTGAAAATGCTCCGAGCGTACTCGACATCGCCAAGAACATCAGCGTGAGCCTTGCGAAGGCCGCTCTCGCCGGCCGTGTGGACGGCCGTCTCGTCGACCTCTCCCATGTGGTCGACAAGGACGCCGAAGTCGCCATCGTGACCGGGCGCGATCCCGAAGGTCTCGAACTCATCCGCCACTCGACGGCGCACCTGATGGCCCAGGCCGTCAAGGAACTCTTCCCGTCGGCGCAGGTGACGATCGGGCCGGCCATTGAAAACGGCTTCTACTACGATTTCTCCTTCGAACGTCCCTTCACGCCCGAAGACCTGAAGAAGATCGAAGCCCGCATGGACGAAATCGTCAAGCGCGACCTTCCGGTCGAACGCGTCGAAATGGCGCGCGACGAAGCCGTGAAGTTCTTCCTCGACATGGGTGAAAAGTACAAGGCCGAACTGATCGAAGCGATCCCCGAAGGCGAAACGATTTCGCTCTATCGTCAGGGCGACTTCATCGATCTCTGCCGCGGTCCTCACGTGCCGTCGACGGGCAAGCTCAAGGTCCACAAGCTCATGAAGGTGGCGGGCGCCTACTGGCGCGGCGACAGCAAGAACGAAATGCTGCAGCGCATCTACGGCACGGCCTGGGCCACGAAGGACGAACAGGCCGCCTACCTCCACATGCTCGAAGAAGCGGAAAAGCGCGACCATCGCCGCCTCGGCAAGGAACTCGACCTCTTCCACATCCAGGACGAAGCGCCGGGCATGATCTTCTGGCATGCCCGCGGCTGGGCCCTCTGGCAGGTCGTCGAACAGTACATGCGCCGCGTCTATCAGGACAACGGCTATCAGGAAGTGAAGGCGCCGCAGCTTCTCGACCGTTCGCTCTGGGAACGCTCCGGCCACTGGGCGAAGTATCGTGAAAACATGTTCACGACCGAATCGGAAAACCGCTACTACGCGCTCAAGCCGATGAACTGCCCGGGCCACATCCAGCTCTTCAATTCGTCGCTGCGCTCCTACCGCGATCTGCCGCTTCGCTACGGCGAATTCGGTCAGTGCCACCGCAACGAACCCTCGGGGTCGCTGCACGGCATGATGCGCGTTCGCGCCTTCACGCAGGACGACGGCCACATCTTCTGCACGGAAGATCAGATTCTGAAGGAATGCGAAGACTACACGCGTCTCGTGCAGCAGGTCTACAAGGACTTCGGCTTTACGGAAATCGCCTACAAGGTCGCGACCCGTCCGGAAATGCGCATCGGCGAGGACGCCGCCTGGGACAAGGCCGAAGCCGCCCTGATGAAGAGCCTTGACGACATCGGCGTCAAGTACGACATCCTCGAAGGCGAAGGCGCCTTCTACGGTCCGAAGATCGAATATCACCTGAAGGACTGCCTCGGCCGCTCCTGGCAGTGCGGCACGATTCAGGTCGACTTCCAGATGCCGGGCCGCCTCGGCGCCGAATACGTCGCCGAAGACAACACCCGCAAGGTGCCGGTGATGCTGCACCGCGCCATGCTCGGCTCGCTCGAACGCTGGATCGGCATGCTCATCGAAGAGTATGCGGGCGCCTTCCCGGTTTGGCTCGCCCCGGTGCAGGTTGCGGTCGCTTCGATTACCGACGCGCAGTCGGATTATGTCAAAGAAGTCGCACAAAAACTCCACGAGGCCAACATTCGGGTTGAAACCGATTTGCGCAACGAAAAAATCAACTATAAAATTCGCGAACTCAGTCTGCAAAAAATCCCGTTCATCGCCGTCGTCGGCGACAAGGAAAAGCAGGCCGGTGCGGTGGCCGTCCGCGCTCGCGGCGGCAAGGATCTCGGCGTGATGTCGCTCGACGACTTCATCGCCATGGTTCGTGCCGAAAACGACAGCCGTGCGCCCTTTGCGCACTGATCGGACGACCCGTCGAATCACTTTTTCAGGAGTAGTGTCATAGCTCAAGATCGCAAGCATCGGATCAATGGTGAGATCCGAGTTCATGAAGTCCGACTGACCGGCGTCGACGGCCAGCAGATCGGTATTGTTCGTACGTCGGAAGCGTTGCGCATGGCCGAGGAAGCGGACGTGGATCTCGTCGAGATCGCGCCCAACGCCCAGCCGCCCGTCTGCCGCCTGATGGACTACGGCAAGTTCCGCTATCAGGAGCAGAAGAAGGCTCAGGAAGCCAAGGCCAAGCAGAAGACGATCCAGGTCAAGGAAGTGAAGTTCCGACCCGTTACGGACGAGAACGACTTCCAGACCAAGCTTCGCAGTCTCGTGCGCTTCCTGACGGACGGCGACAAGGCCAAGGTGACGCTGCGTTTCCGCGGCCGTGAAATGGCGCACCAGCACTTCGGCATGGAGCTGATGGACCGGGTTCGCAACGAACTCGCCGAAATCGCCCAGGTCGAACATCAGCCCAAGCTCGAGGGCCGGCAGATGATCATGGTGCTCGCTCCGAAAAAGAAGAAGTGATTCGCTGACATTTCTTTTTCTTTTGCGGTACAATCCGCACTTCCCGATTTCATCCGAGCGGTCTCCGCTCGGATGATTCGGTTTTCATAACAAGTGGATCCAAGGCTCTGTAAAGTGTCTTCCGTTCCGGAAGGCCGCCCCGGATTCATCCAAAAATTGAGGTAACCGGCAAATGCCGAAGATGAAGACCAAGCGCGCCGCCGCCAAGCGTTTCAAGCCGCGCGCCAGCGGCTCGATCAAGCGCGCCCACGCCACGAAGCGTCACATTCTCACCAAGCGTACGACCAAGAACAAGCGTCAGCTCCGCGGCATGACGAACGTTCATGATTCGGATATCGCGTCCGTGCGTCGCATGTTGCCTTACGCCTGATTTGTGAGAGGAGATTAAAGATGCCCCGAGTTAAGCGTGGTGTGACGGCTCGTGCCCGTCATAAGAAGATTTTTGCCCTTTCGAAGGGTTTCCGTCTGCGCCGCAACAACGTCTATCGTGTTGCCAAGCAGGCCGTCATGCGTGCCGGTCAGTACGCCTACCGTGACCGCCGCAACAAGAAGCGCGTGTTCCGCCGTCTCTGGATTGCCCGCATCAACGCCGGCACCCGTGCCAACGGCATGACGTACTCGCGTTTCATGAACGGTCTCAAGAAGGCCGGCATCGCCCTGGACCGCAAGGTCCTCGCCGACATGGCCGTGTTCGACAAGGAAGGCTTCGCCGCCCTCGTCGCGCAGGTCAAGGCCGCCTGATCTTTGGATCGGTGAACGTATCGCGGCGTCCTCTCCTTCGGGACGGACGCCCCGAACGGAACGCATAAAGAAGACTCGGTTGCTCGCGCGCCGAGTCTCTTTTTTTGTGCGCCCGGCGGGGTGAAGACGGTACGGCCGTCCTCCTAAGCATTGTCGCGAAGGGCGTGGCACCGCAAAAGGTAGTAAAGTAGCTTTTCTCGGGCCTTCGGCCCGACGGAATTCAAACGTATCAAACGGGCCTCACGAACCCGTGCCGACGCGCTCCGAAGGGCGCGCCGCTTTCAGGATGACACCGCTATGCAGGAACTTTCGGAACTTATCGAATCCGCCCGCCTGGCTTTTGCTCAGGCCGAGCAGCCCGCCGCGCTCGAAGACGCCAAGGCGCGCTTTCTCGGCAAGACCGGAGCTTTGACCGCGCTCATGAAGGAGCTCGGAAAGCTGCCGCATGAAGAGCGTCGGGCCCGCGGTCAGGAAATCAACCGCGCCAAGGCCGAAATCGAAGCGCTTTTGAACGAGCGCCGCACGGCCATGGCCGAGGCGGAACTCGCCGCCAAGCTCGCGAGCGAATCGATCGACGTGACGCTGCCGGGACGCTTCCGTTCCGAGGGCGGAATCCATCCGGTGATGCGCACCTGGATGCGCATCGAGGAAATCTTCCGCTCGATCGGCTTCGACGTGGCGGACGGCCCCGAAATCGAAAGCGACTGGTTCAGCTTTACGGCCCTCAACAATCCTCCCAACCATCCGGCCCGCTCGATGCAGGACACCTTCTACGTGGACCGCGTCGACGAAGAGGGTCGCCAGATGCCGCTGCGTCCGCACACCTCGCCCATGCAGGTGCGCTACGCCCGCACGCACACGCCTCCCATCAAGACGATCGCTCCGGGGCGCACCTTCCGCGTTGACTCCGACGCGACGCACTCGCCCATGTTCCACCAGGTCGAAGGCCTCTGGATGGACACGAACGTGAGCTTCTCGGACCTGAAGGGCGTCTACAGCGACTTCCTGCGCCGCTTCTTTGAAACCGAAGACCTCGTCGTGCGCTTCCGTCCCTCCTACTTCCCCTTCACCGAACCTTCGGTCGAAGTGGACATGATGTTCACGAGCGGTCCGCGCAAGGGCAAGTGGCTCGAAATTTCCGGGGCCGGCGAAGTGCACCCGAACGTCGTGCGCAACTACGGTCTGGATCCGGAAAAGTACATCGGCTTTGCCTTCGGGTCGGGCCTTGAACGACTCACCATGCTTCGCTACGGCATTGATGACCTGCGCCTCTTCTTTGAAGGCGATCTGCGCTTCCTGCGTCAGTTCAACTAACCGTACCCCGACGAAAAAGGATTCAGAAGATGCTGTTTACCGAAGACTGGCTGCGCCAGTATTGCAATCCCGAACTCTCCACCGAAGCGCTCGCCGAAACCCTGACGATGGCCGGCCTCGAAGTGGAGGAGGTTACGAGCGTGGCGCCCGCCTTTACGGGCGTCGTTGTGGCGAAGGTCGTCACCTGCCGCGATCATGAAAATTCCGATCACCTGCACGTCTGCGAAGTGGACGCCGGCACGGGCGAACTCCTGCAGATCGTCTGCGGCGCTCCGAACGTCAAGGCGGGCGTGAAGGCCCCCTGCGCCCTCGTCGGCGCCGAACTCCCCGGCGGCTTCAAGATCAAGAAGTCGAAGCTTCGCGGCGTCGTCTCGATGGGCATGCTCTGCTCGGCGCGCGAACTCGGCATCACCGAGGACCACTCGGGCATTTGGATTCTGCCCGAAGACGCGCCCGTGGGCACGGACATCCGCGAATACGCCAAGCTCAACGACGCCCGCATCGAAGTGAAGTTGACGCCCAACCGCGGCGACGCACTCTCCCTGATCGGCATCGCGCGCGACCTGCACGCCGTGACGGGCGCGCCTCTGACGCTCCCCGAAATGAAGCCCGTGGCGCCCACGTGCGACTGCCGTCTGCCCGTGCGCGTCGAAGCGCCCGATCTCTGCGGCCGCTTCGCTTCGCGCATCATCCGCAACATCAACGCCCGCGCCGAAACGCCCGCGTGGATGAAGGAACGCCTCGAGCGCGCTGGTCAGCGCTCGATCTCGGCGCTCGTCGACATCTCCAACTATGTGATGCTCGAACTCGGCCGTCCGACGCACTTCTACGACCTCGACAAGATCGAGTCCGACCACCTGACGGTGCGTTGGGCCAAGAAGGGCGAATCGGTGCACCTCCTTGACGACAGCCGCTACGACGTCGACGAGTACTACGGCGTCATCTGCGACGGCGACGCCCCCGAATGTCTCGCCGGCATCAAGGGCGGCTACAAGACCCAGATCACGAACGACACGAAGGACGTCTTCATCGAAGCCGCCTTCTGGCACCAGGTCGCCGTTCAGGGTCGTCCCCGCAAGCTCAACTTCTCGACGGACGCCTCCTACCGCTACGAACGCGGCGTCGACTTCGGCTCGAACGCGACGCACCTCGAATACATCACTCAGCTCGTTCTCGACATCTGCGGCACGCCCGAAACCAAGGTGGGCCCGATCGACGACGTCGTCACGCAGCTTCCCGAACGCAAGCCCGTCACGATGCGCGTGGACCGCTGCCTCAAGGTGATCGGCATGGAGATCCCCGTCGACGCCATGGAGGCGATCTTCACGCGCCTGGGCTTTGAATGGACGCGCGAAGGGAACGTCTTCACGGTGATGCCGCCCACCTACCGCTTCGACATCGAAATCGAGGAGGATCTCATCGAAGAGGTGGCGCGTCTCTACGGCTACGAAAAGCTTCCCGATCGTCCGCCCGTCGCGCCCGCCGCGATGAAGAGCCCGCTCGAGGGGAAGCGCTCCGAACACGCCCTGCGCGTAGAGATGGCCAAGCTCGGCTATCAGGAACTCATCAACTTCTCGTTCGTGCCCGAAGCCTGGGAAAAGGACTTCGCCGACAACGAAAAGCCCATCCGTCTCCTGAACCCGATCGCGAGCCACCTCGCCGTGATGCGCACGCAGTTGATCGGCGGCCTCGTCGACATCCTCAAGTACAACCTCAATCACAAGGCCGAACGCGTGCGCGTCTTTGAAATCGGCCGCGTCTTCTGTCCCGACGAATCGGTTCAGGACGGTCCCTGGACCGTGAAGGGCATTCGTCAGCCCAAGCACATCGGCGGGCTCGCCTACGGCACGGCCGCCGACCTGCAGTGGGGGATCGAAACGCGCCGCGTCGACTTCTTCGACGTCAAGGGCGACATCGAACGCCTCGTGGCGCCGCTCAAGGTGCGCTACGTGCCCGAAACCTTCCCGGGTCTGCATCCGGGCCGCTCCGCCGGGATCTACCTCGGCGAGAAGCGCATCGGCTTCATCGGGGAACTTCACCCGCGCACCGCGCACGACTACGATCTCGTGCACGCGCCGATCGTCTTTGAAATCGACGTGGCCGACCTCGTCGACGTGCCCGTGCCGAGCTACGTGCCCCTGAGCAAGTTCCAGCCGATGCACCGCGACCTCGCTGTCGTGGTCGCCGCCGACGTGCCCGTCGAAAAACTCACGGACGCCGTGTGGGCGGCGAAGAAGACCGACGCGCGCCTTGCGTCGCTCGAAGTCTTCTCGCTCTTTGACCTCTATCGTCCCAAGAGCGCCGAAGGCGCCGACGAAAAGTCGCTCGCCTTCAAGATCGAACTCGTCGCCCGCGGTGAAGAGCCCCTCGGCGAACTCGAGGCCGACGCCGCCATGACGGCCATCCTTCAGGCGCTCGCTCCGCTCGGCGCGAAGCTTCGCTCCTGATCCCCGCTTCTTGACTGCGGCCACCCGCCCCTTCGGGGGCGGGCGGTCTCTTTTTTTTCTCTTTCGAAACATGACCTCTCCCTTCATTACGGAAAACACGGGCAACGTCACCCGCGCCGACCTGGTGCAGCATCTCGCGGGGGAACTCAAGGACCTGACGCTCGGCGAATGCAAGGCGCTCGTGGACGGGTTCTTCGACGTGATCGCCGATCGCCTCGTCGAGGGGCAGGCCGTGCGCATCAACGGACTCGGAACCTTCGAAGTGCGCCAGAAGCGCGAGCGCCCCGGGCGCAACCTCCACACCGGGGAAGAAGTGACGATCCGCGCCCGCCGCGTCGTCCTCTTTCATCCCGCGCCGACGCTGCGCGACCGCGTGACGGCCACCATGCTCGAAGGCAACGACTGACCGAAACGGGTCGAAAAAAGGGAAGGGCGAAAATTTTCTTTCGCGAACCCTTGACTTTTTTCGGGAATCTGCTATACTTCATCTCCTCTCGGGGCGTAGCGCAGCCTGGTAGCGCACTTGCATGGGGTGCAAGGGGTCGCGAGTTCGAATCCCGCCGCCCCGACCAAATCCAGGAAAAGGAGATGACTTCGGTCGTCTCCTTTTTTATTGCCTGTCGTCCGCAGGATTCCCCCCTTCGGCGGCGGACCCGCAGTCGGCCCGTTAACGCCTTTTTACCGTTTGGCGTGCAAGGGGCTCCTCAAAACGCGAGGAAGAAATGCCTGCGTGGTAAAATTTTCACCCTGAAAAATCCCCGCGTCCGAAAGCCGGGCGCGGTCTTTCATCAACCATCCCTCCAGTAGAGTGTAAAAATGGCCATTGAGCGTACCCTCTCCATCATCAAGCCCGATGCGGTTGCCAAGAACGTGATCGGCAAGATCTACTCCCGTTTCGAATCCAACGGTCTCAAGATCGTCGCCGCCCAGATGCGTCAGCTCTCCAAGGCTGAAGCCGAAGGCTTCTACGCCGTTCACAAGGAACGTCCCTTCTTCGCCGACCTCGTCAAGTTCATGACCTCGGGTCCCGTCATGATCCAGGTCCTCGAAGGGGAAGGCGCCATCGCCAAGAACCGTGAACTCATGGGCGCCACCGATCCGAAGAAGGCCGCCCCGGGCACGATCCGCGCCGACTTCGCCGAAAGCATCGACGCCAACGCCGTGCACGGTTCCGACGCTCCCGAAACGGCCGCCGTCGAAATCGCCTACTTCTTCCCGACCCTCTCGATCTGCTCGCGCTAATCGCAAGGCCGGAGAATCATGAACGTGACCGACACTCGAGAATCCACGGCCACCCGCGTCAACCTGCTTGATTTCGATCATGCGGCGCTGACCGAGTGGTGCGCTTCCATCGGAGAGAAGCCCTTCCGCGCGACGCAGCTCTCGCGGTGGCTGCACCGTCATGTCGAATGCGATTTCGACAAGATGACGAACCTTGCCAAGGTCTTCCGAGCCAAGCTCAAGGACCTCGCCGAGGTGCGCTCTCCGCAGCCGATCGCCGAAAAGAAATCGGCCGACGGCACGCGCAAGTGGCTTTTCGATGTCGGCAACGGCAACGCGGTCGAATCGGTGTTCATCCCCGAGGACGACCGCGGCACCCTCTGCATTTCGACGCAGGCGGGCTGCGCCATGGGGTGCCTTTTCTGTTCTACGGGCAAGCAGGGATTCAACCGCAATCTCTCGACTTCCGAAATCGTCGGTCAGCTCTGGTATGCCGAACGCGAACTGCGGCAGGACCGCGGCGTGACGGATCCCAACGACCGAATCATCAGCAACGTCGTCCTCATGGGGATGGGCGAACCGTTGCAGAACCTCGACAACGTCATTCCGGCGCTTCGCCTTTTCTTGGACGACAACGGCTACGGCCTCTCGCGCCGACGCGTGACGGTTTCGACGTCGGGGCTCGTGCGTCAGATCGACAAGCTCGCCGAGGCGGCGCCCGTGGCGCTCGCCGTGAGTCTGCACGCCGGGAACGACGAACTGCGCGACCGACTCATGCCGGTCAACCGCAAGCATCCCCTCAAGGACCTGATGGCCGCGTGCCGACGCTACCTCGACGTGGCGCCGCGCGACTTCATCACCTTCGAATACGTAATGCTCGGCGGAATCAACGATTCGCTCGCCGACGCCGACGAACTCGTCGAGCTCGTGCGCCGCGAACGCGTGCCGTGCAAATTCAATTTGATTCCCTTCAATCCCTTCACCGAGTCGGATCTCAAGAAGCCCGACCGGGAAGCGGTGCTCGCCTTCTGTCGCCGCCTTAACGACGCGGGCATCGTCACGACCGTCCGAAAGACGCGGGGGGATGACATCGACGCCGCCTGCGGACAGCTCGCGGGCGAAGTCAAGGATCGTACGCGCCGCGCCGAGCGCCTGCGCGAACAGAAGGCCGAGGCGGCGGTGTATTTCCAGAAAAAACAGAACTGAACGCAAGCGGGAGGGAGGTTCCTATGACGCAAGAAACGACCCCGGAAGTAAAGGGTTTCGGCGCGATGCTTCGCGAAGCACGCGAATCCTTGGGCATTTCCATCGGGGACGTCAGCTCCCGCACCCGACTCTCGGTTGATCAGATCCGGGCGATCGAAGAGGAAAACCTCGAGCGCCTCCCCGAACCCGTCTACGTGCGCGCCTTTCTGCGCGCCTACGCCAAGGCGATCGACATCGACTACGAGCCCCTCGTGAACGACTACGTGACCCGCTGCGGCGGCGGTGGCGTTCGCATTCCCGAACACGCGCCCGAAGAGGCCTTCCGCGAAGTGGCCTACTACGATTCGCCGCGTCCCTCGCGCTGGAAGTTCGCGGGCCTTCTCGTTCTCATCGTCGTCGTGACGCTCGGCATCTGGGGCGTCTATTCGGGCACCTTTGCGCGCCTCATGGAGGCCGACGGCACCGAAGCCGCCAAGGTGGAAAACGGCGTCTCGGAAGTGGCGCCGAACGTTGCGCCCGCTCCGGAAGCGCCCAAGACGACGGCGCCCGTGGAGGTGGCCGACGCTTCGAAGCCCGCGGCCCCC
>ERZ791680.573-NODE-573-length-37990-cov-3.459180_pt1 | contig 37990 bp, 35 predicted proteins | sample MGYA00510051_ERZ791680 | MGnify/ENA primary metagenome ERZ791680 (study PRJEB30046, sample SAMN00715238) | human gut metagenome | study: EMG produced TPA metagenomics assembly of the A metagenome-wide association study of gut microbiota in type 2...
TTTATCTTTTAGAACTGTCTTTGCAAAGTTAGACAGGCTTCGGGATAGTGTTCGCCAGTGGCAGATATGAATGCAAAGCGTATTAGAGATGCGCCCCTGAATATCTGTCACTGGCGGACACATCCCAGCGCCTGTCGAAGTTGTGCAAGAGACAGTTCATTTTCAAACAAACAGTCTCTTTCAGAGATACGACGAATTTTTACTCAAATACATCCTCCCCTGCCTCCCCCTTGGTTCAGCCCCCAACTGTACACGCGCCCATCCAATCCGCATTCTTTAGGAACGCAAAAATCCGAGGGCAATTCCCTCGGATTTTTTTCTATAGATTTAGAAACCGTAATCCAACGCATCATCCTGCGTGTAACCGGTGAAGTTTACGATATCATCACTGATCTTGACCAGTTCATCAGACAACTGTGCATCCTCATTTCCAAACAGATATGCATGCAGATATTTTACATTGGATTCCAGTGTACACGGTACGACCAGACTTCCCTGCGAACCAAAGTTACCTGTTCGCTTAGCAAATGGGAATCCTGCGGTTCCTGCCAACTGATAATCTTTCATGGATGTTGCCATGGAAATGATCTGTGTCATGGTAAAGTTGGTGCCGATATCATCAAATACGGCATCTACCAGATCGTTCAGTTCACTCAGGCTTGCGCCATCTAATTTTGCCACCATCTGCTCTAAGACGGTTCTCTGCCTCTCCGCACGACCGAAGTCACCGCCTGAAGTATAACGGATACGGCAATAGGCAACTGCCTGCACACCATTGACCGTCTGATGACCAACGGATACATTGCCGCCCTTTCGTCCGGTGATCTCAGCGGTCATTGCGATGTAGCCGCCGACACCGTTCATATAAGATGCTTCTTCATCCGTGATGTCCAGTTCAATGCCGCCCAAGGCATCTACCGCCTCAGCCAGTGCATAGAAGTCAACGGATACATATTTTTGAATGTTCAGATCCAGGTTGCGGTTGAGCATCTCAATGGCTTCCTGCGGTCCGCCATGATTGTATGCATAATTACATTTACGGAATGTCTCATCACCATCCACATCCAGACAGGTATCACGGTAAACAGATACCAGTTTTACTTCCTTGGTGTTGTTGTTAATGCTGCAGATCATGATACTGTCACTGTTACCGGAATCATAATTACCGGTCGCACGGTTGTCCACACCAAACAGTGCAATCGTCGTATAGTCATCCAAAAGATCCTGTGTTTCTTCATCCAGATTATTTGTCTTTAAGTTCTTCAGATCATCCCAGTTGATCAGACCGACCTTTAACCAAAGGAAAAGACCTGCCAAGAGCAAAAGTAAAACAATTACCTCAATGATGAGGATTGTCTTTCTTCTCTTTCTCCGTTTCTGGCTGCGGGTCATTTTTTTACCCTTCTTGCCTTTGCCACGCACCTCTTCCTCATGGTCGCGGCGTGAGCCACCACGGCTGCCACTACTGCGCCTTCTGTCGGATGTCTCCTGCGGCATTTCTATATTGTATATCTCTTTTTTTGCCATTTTATTCTCCCTTGTGGAATCCTCTTTACAAAATTGCACATATCAAACTAGAATTTTATACCATAACAAGTTTGTCGTCAAGAAATACCACTCATTATTCACAGATGCTATGCCAGTCTCTCCTCTTCGGATCCGATCGCATCCAGGCGATAATTGAGTAATCCCATCGGCAGATTTGGATTATAGTAAGGATCTCCCTCTGCCAGCAGATCTGCCCATTTTTCCAGCATTGCTTCATGCGAAACCCGACTGCTCTCATCCTGTTTGCCGGGACTTTTGACAATGATCCCCGGATCTACGATCGTACGATAGCCTGCTTTTTTTGCACGCAGGCAGAAATCCAGCATCTGGTCTCTGCCGGAAAGTTTTGGATCCAGCCCTCCCAGCTTTCGATAAACCTTGGCATCGATCATGCAATAGCGGAAATCGACCATACTGACCTCCCGCGGAATGCCTGCCAGATTATCGTATGTCGTCTGATAGATCTTCGTATCGTAAAATGCCGGGTAGATATCTCCCTGCGCATCAAATAAAAAGCCACAGTTTTCCATGGCAAATCCGCCTTTTAAAAAGCGTACTCCCACAACAGCAACATCCTTCCGGCACAAATGCCCGTACATTTTCTGCAAATTCGACCGTGTCAGGGCACGCACCGATGGCTCATGCAAAAACATATAGTCCCGCTGCTGTGTCGCCACACCCTTGCCATCGTAAGGAATCTGCCACCATGCTCCACCGGCTGCCGGCGTGATCGAACCGTCCAGCAGGATACCCTGCCGTCGCAAAGATGCTTCTACCGCAAGGATGTGTTCTGCCGCAAAACGTTTCTGCCAGACTTTTTCCTCTTTCCGCAGTAGTTTTTCCCGCATTCTCTCATGATATAAAAGCATAGGAATCCGAAGACTTGCTCCCCCCATTTCCACCAGCCGGAGCAGATATTCGTAGACACAGGCATAGGACAATTGCTGGCGAAACTCGCCCAAGGCATATGCCGCCGAACAGGAAACCAGGAAATGCTGCCCAATATAATTGCAATGCCGCAAAAGTTCCATGTTCAGTTCCGGTTTAAAATGCGGTTCCATGCGATCCTGTCCTACCAGCATATCGTGATCCATATAGATCAGCTCCGGTGCTTTCTCCTGCTTTTGCATAAAGCGGTTGTATGCGCCGGCGATCTGCAAAAGGGCATCCGGCTGTAGTCTATCGTGCTGTCCTACAAAGAAAATATAGTTACCTTCCAGGTCACGTCCTTTTTTGCCAAAGTCTGCCATCACATAATGAGAGCCTATGTTATACGCATAGGCTCTCCCCTTAGAATTCTTTAATTGTCTGTAATGTGCCCGGTCATCTTCTGGGAAAAATTCGGCTACCATGGAAGAAAAACCATAGGCCGGATTCTGATCCAACACATAAAGTTCCCATCTGTCATAAGTCTGGGAAACCAGTGATTCCAGCAGATCACGAAAATATGCTTCTTTCGTTTCATGCAGCCAAACAATGACTGAAATTCCCGGCATCTCCATTATTTTGATCCCTTTCCCGTAAGTACAACACCAATGGTCTTAAATAACAACATGATATCCAGTCCCAAGGACCAGTTGGAAATATACTGGGTGTCTAATGCGACCACATCTTCAAAATCCGTAATGTCGCTTCGTCCGCTGACCTGCCACATACCAGTCAGCCCCGGTTTGATCCCCAGTCTTGCCTTGTGGTGATATTCATAGTTTAAAAATTCATCTTCTGTCGGCGGACGCGTACCCACCAGACTCATATCGCCTTTTAGGACATTCCAGAACTGCGGCAGTTCGTCAATGGAATACTTTCGCATAAAATGACCGATCGGTATGATACGCGGATCATTTTCCATCTTGAACATATTGCCGCTCATCTCGTTATCTTTCATCAATTCTGCCTTGCGCTCCTCTGCATCTACATACATGGAACGGAACTTGTAGAAATTGAAGCGTCTGCCATTCTTGCCGATCCTCACCTGTTTGAAAAAGACCGGTCCCGGTGACTGGATCTTGATAATAGGTGCAAAGATAACAAAAGCGATCGCCGTCAGTGCCAGACCCACAATACCGCCTGCAATATCCATCAGGCGTTTTACAAATAATTGTCTGGCATTGGCAATGTGCATGCTGGATGTCAGGACAATGAAGCTTCCATAATTTTCAATACGACGGTTTGGAACCATCTGCTTGGTATTGATCAGGCTGATGTGTGCCGTGATGCCAAGTTCCACCATCTCTGCCGCAAGTGCCTCAGACGAAGATCTGGTATTGCCGTTGATAAAGACCTCGTCCACCACATTGGTCCGCAGATACTCCATAAAAGTATCCGCACTGGCAACGACCGGGATCCCCTGTATCGTCTGCCCCCGCATATCTTTATCAATAACAACGACACCTGACACCTTAAAATCCGTGTACTTGTCGTGTGCGATCTCATTTAAGCACTGTTCTACCGTATGCATATCTGCCACAACCAGCATCCATGCCTTATTCTGATCTTCCAACTTGCGCTTGCGGATGACTCTTTTTAAGACCACCCTGCTAAAATAGGACAGGATGATAAAAAGTCCCAAAAAGACAAAGAGCATCTGTCTGGAATACTCCACAGAGGTCTTTGTCGCATACATATATACCAGAACACCGCCCCAGACCACGGCGCAATGCGTCACAGTCGAGCGTAATTCCTGATACTTGTTTCGCCGCAGAATACCCGTGTATGCCTCTGAAAAAAAGACCACACACACATCGATCAAAAGCGCGATCACCGCAATACGCACATATAATTCGTGATTAAAAAGCCATGCATGCTCAAAGCGCCAGCCATACGCCAAAATGAGCGCCAACTCCATCATGAGCATATCTAAGATCGTAAAATCCAGATGCTTCATCCAACTACGTTTTTCGTCTCGGTACATTCATGCCTCCTGTACGCCCATAACTCCCTACAAGGATGCTTTCATGCTCCCTGCGTGTTTTCTCTGTCGTGTAAAAATCTCTTATGCCTTTGCCTTGCCGTGGATAAACAACCAAGACTGCGCGTAATCTTCGCGCTGTTCGTCGCTCATCTGTGAGTATTCTACAAAGGTCAGACGGGATGGCAGCATCTGCACGCCACTGCATTTGTGACATTCAACTTCTTTTCTGCGTGATACTGTGCGAATCCATCCACATTCCGGACAGATGAAAACTTTCATCATAACTCTACTCCATTCCTCTCCAATAATTCTCTTGCTGAATCCAGGGAGTCCACACCATGTAAATTCTTGATCGGTGCGAATTCCTTTTCTCTGACGACCTCATAAGGCAGATTATCATCCATCATACGGATCATATCTACAACCAGTGTTTCAAACTTGTAACCATTTGGTGACTCCGGTTTGATCAGATTGCCCGCCTCGTCAATATATGGGATCTTTTTCTCCACCACATGTACCGGAAGATGGCGTCCCACGATCTCTTCCAACTTATCTACACGGAAAATGTAATTTAAGATCACTCCAAAAGCATAGAGCAAATCTCCCTTTTCATCGGTGCTCTCTGCCATTTCCTTGCTCATTTCATAGTATTCCACAACAGATGGCTTTCCATCCTCCAGACAGAGAACTCCCATCTTCTCATAAGCGTCTACCTTGCGCACCACCTTACTGCCGCTGACCTTGCCGCTGAGAATGGTTGCTCCGACAAAAGCAGGATCACAGATGCGCTGCAAGACATTATCTACCGCGAAAATGTTGATCCATTCTACCCCACGCTTATGTACATCTTCCAGCAATCCAGCCTCAAAGATGAGAACCAGCCGCCATTACCGTTTGGTGATGTTGCCAGACGTCCCGGCTCCTCTAATAACAACTTGCCATCATAGTCGACAGCCGCTGCCATCTCCTGTACGAAGAAGGCGACATCCTCTTTCGGATAACCGAAATAGTCATGTTCCTCGAAAAAGCGGATCGTCTCGTCATTGTTCTTCTCACTGGTCATGATGTAAAGCGGAATACTCTTACCGGCAACACTTGTCACATCCATCAGATTGTGGATGAGGCTTTCAAATAAGTACAAAGTACGGTTGATGCCCACATTTAACTCGCCCTTTGGCTTGTCCAGCCCCAGACGCGTTCCCATACCGCCTGCCAGTAAAAGCGCTGCAACCTTGCCTGCCCGGATTGCCTCATAACCTGCTTCCTCGAACTCTGCACGGCGCGCATTGATCTCATCAATATCCACGGCACTGAGCGGAGAAATCTCTCCTACCGGCACCTTTTCCTGCACACCTGCCAGTGCCAGATCGTCCCAATTCACCTCGGAGATCTGGGTCAGAAGTCCCTCCTGTGCCTCCGCGGATAAGTCATCAAAATGTCTGAGGACATGTTCTTGTCCATGTTCTTTTAAAATCTCTTCTGCTTCATTTCTTGTCATTACGATACCTCTCCTATCTCATATCTGGTATAGATCGTATCTATTCTACCGACCTGTCATACATGACCGGCAAATGCGTAGGGTCCTTTAACTTGTAGAGCGTATAGCCCAGATTCGGATACTCCGCCACCTGCGTCATAGCATCGGTTTCCTCTATGGTATAGGCATCATTTGACACCAAAATATAATCCAGCGTCTGCGGTGCCCCGTAGCCGGCATACTTGGCTACTTCGCCCTCACTCCACAAACCGTACTTTTTGATATTCCCCTGCGTCAAGGCAAAATACCAGCCCCCGGCAATACCGATATTGCGCACATTATCACAATCGATCAGAAATGTGTCGAGCAATTCTTCATGGGTAACCGGCTCTATGACCCCAATACCGACATCCGCATGTTCCCGCACAAAATCACATACCTGCTCCGCCTCGGTCGTTTCCGCCTGCGTATGCGTATGTGTTTTATATTGGACATATGTGGATAATATATTATTGCCAAGTGATACGATCAAAATTCCCGACAATAATAATGTGATAAAAAACTTGCTCTTATTATAAAACAGATAGGTAAAAATTGCCACTATTACTATCAAAAGCAGCACGCAAAGCCTTGCCTTGTATGGCAAAAAAGTATGTCCGTTCTGCGAAAATACCTGAACGAAAAAGAGCATGGTATGGTCGATCGTCTGTCCGTTAAAGCCGACAAAGAAGACCAGGCATAGGCCAAGAGCTGCCGCTAACGCCAAAACATGGCGAAAAGCAAAGACCGGTCTTTTTTGTTCCAGCAGATGAAAAAGAAGGATCAAAAACGGCACAAAAAGATACTCCACATAGCGGATATGCGCACGTGGGGTCAGGCTTGGATAATCCTCATAGATATAGATCGTATAGGACACAACTGCCGCTGTAACCACGATCACATAGACCAGAAAGAGACATAACTTTCTGGCATTTTTCTCCATCGTTCTGCCAAAGATGACCGGATAAAGTACCGGCAAGAACAAAAAGGCGATCAGTGTGCTCACGATAAAAAAGAGGGTTCCGTATAAAAGATACCAGAATCGTTCCTGTAAAAGCGTCAGATCAAATCCCAGTTGATAATACTGTGTTCCCGCATTGGAAAACAGGTAGATCCCGATACAGGCGACCGCCATCAAAAGCAGTGCCAGAAGAAATTTCCAGGTCTGCTTTTTGCCCGGTGCCACGTCGTCCTTTTCCATCCCTTTCCGTTGTCTCCAGCCCAGCAGGCGGTCTGTCACAAAATATAAGACCAATGCCACCGGTATCACAAGTACCAGTTCCTTGACCAGATATGCCAGCAGCCAGACCAGCACCGTCACAACCAGCATGAGTATCTTCTTTTTCCCATGCCAGGCATCTGTCAGCAACTGATAGATCAAATAGATCAAAAGTACCATGACCGGTATAAAGAGGACTTCACTGGCATAGGTCATAGAATAGGTCATGGTCGCAGACAGGGCATAAAAAAGCAGACTCCATCTGCGAAATCTTTCCTCTTTCAGAAGTTTCTTTGCCAGAGCATTAACCGGAAAAAGTCCCAAGGACATGACCAGCGCACTGATAAAGCCTATGACCATAGTCCGCACCCTGAGATTTGAAAAGGCAAATGCCGGTGCGATCAGAAGCGAATAACCGATCTTTCCAAAGTCTGTCGGCAGATTGAATGCCAAAACCTTGTGCTGGTTCCACAGACTGGCTGCTGCCGACAAATATAAAGCCTCGTCCGGATAACAATTAACGGTACGGGGATAGTAACATCCCAGCACCGTTCGAATGATCACGCTGATCCAAAAGACCGCCCATACAAAGCGATTCTCCTTTTTATGTATCAATGTCATATCTGACTCTCCTACTTTTTCCCACGGAATACGATCAAATTGCTGAACACATAATTGAGTGCGATCACAATGATCTGCGCCAACATCTTGATCAACATGTTTGGCAAATGATAAACCTCGATGCAGAAATATAGCATCATCTCCTCGATGCCAAGTGTCAGCAGACGTCCTAAGCAAAATCCGCCCAACTGCACAAAAAAGGCATACACGCCCTTGGGGTGAAAAATAAATACCCAGCGGCGGTTCGTATAAAACGCAAACAAAGTGGCAAAGATCCAAGCGATCGCATTTGCCACTAATACACCAAGATCTATCGTCTCAGTAAATAAGGAATATACAAATAAATTGATGAGTACTGTACCTAATCCAAATAAGGCATAAAGCCACATCTCCCGATATTTGTAATAAATCGGACGAAACCAGCCAAGCCATGATACGGATACAACCCGATCAAATATATCTTCTTTTCTCATCCATTCCCTCCTACAGGGAGTATTTATCTACAGAATGAATGCATTTTACCACTTTTGTAAGAGAGTGTCAAAACCCTTGCCTGACCTCTTATGCCGACTTGCAATAGCCCATGCGGATGTGATCCGCCAGCATAGCAATATACTCCGAATTGGTTGGTTTTCCCTTGCAGTCATCCACCGTATAACCGAAAATGCAATCGATCATCTCCACACTTCCGCGCGCCCAGGATGTCTCGATCGCATGACGGATCGCACGCTCGACGCTAGCAGCCGTCACACCGAACTGGTCTGCCAGACTCGGATACAAGCGCTTTGTGACAGATGATATATACTCAACACTCTGCAAAGTCATAAAAATGGCTTCGCGCAGATACTGATAACCATTCAACTGTGCCGGAACACCGACTGCCAGCAGGAGTCTGGTGATCTCCCTGCGGATACATGCCGCCTCATCCGTCTGCGGATTACTGTAGACACGCGTTAAGACATTCTGTTTTTGCCCCTGCATCCGGTCTTCGACACTCCGCTTGATCTCGCGCAGAATCAGATCCGCGTGGAAAGGTTTGACAATATAATATTCTGCCCCTTTAGCAAAAGCATCAGCCGCCACACGCTCGTCCCCAAGTGCGCTGACCATAATGAACTTGGTCGGAATATCTTCCTCCTCTTTTACCTGACTCAAAACCTCTAAACCATCCCCTAAGGGCATGACAACATCCAATAACATGACATCCGGCTTCTGGCTCTTTACCAAAGCCAGGGCTTCCACACCGCTCATCGCTTCGCCAACGATCTCCAGATCTGTATCCATTTCTGCGATCGCACGAAGCATCTGCCGCGAAAGTTCGTTATCGTCTGCTATACCAACCCTGATCTTCTTCATTTTTCATGTTCTCCTTTTTCCCACCGTTTACGAAAAAGCAGACCTATATCCACAGATACATCCATCCGGTTCCCTGATTTCTCGTAAAACCATATTTTTTGTAGAATTTTATACGCTGCCATTTGGACAATTTCCCGATCTCGGAAAATTCTTCCAATATTTTCTTTTGTTTTTCCGGAAGGGCATCAACCAAATACATCTGCCCTGCCAGATCCCTTCCCTTTTGCAAAAAAGCCCGCTTCTGCTGCATAAAACGACCGCTGCATAAATCTATCAGATTGCGCTTGATCTTATCTGCCTTGCTCTCCGTCCTGGCCCCCATCTCATTGTTGGCATGCTGCCTGTAATATGCACAGGCCTCATCCACTACTCCGACATGTTCTGTGCCATATCCCGCCGCCAAAGCCAAGATCCATACATCATGCATCTCAATCTTGGTCGGATCCTGCAACTCTAACGCCGCATCACGCAGCGGGCGGTTAAACAGCATGGTACATCCTGCCGCCGGGTTATCCATGATGATCTCTGCCATAGACGTACGGTAAGGATCCCGTCCGATATAGCGGATGAAAGACGGGGCAATCTCATGCAAATTCTCATCGACCACCTGCATATCCGTGAAAACACAAAATGCCTGGTATTTATCCAGACAAAGCGTCTCCGTCTGTTTCATCTTTTTGAAACTTTTCTCGACCTTGTCCGGCATCCATACATCATCCTGATCAGCGAACATATAGTAGTCGGATTCCACCTGCGCAAGCATCCAAAAAAAATTATCCTTTGCAGATCCCTGGGCTTGACCCTCAAGGATCATAAAGTGATACGGATGATCTTCCACCCACTTTTTGAGAATATGCATCGTCTGATCTGTCGAACCGTCGTCATGGATATAACAGACAAAATCATCTTCTGTCTGTTTTTCCAGCGACCGTAACATCTCTTCTACATATTTTTCACCATTGCAGGTTGCCATTAAGATTGCAATCGTTTTTGCATTATTTTTTATCATTTATGCCACCTCGTCTTTTCGTGCTACCATTTTAACACCCTATCCATACTGACTCAAGTAACATTCCATGATTCCATCTTCCCTATGGACTTTTTCACACCTGTGTATTATATCAGACCCAAAGTCGAAAATCTCACCTAGATTTTTGTACTTTACTCAATTATAATGGTAACGTAAGTAGAAATTTTAGACTTCGGGGAGATAAAAGCCGATGACAAGTATTGAAATTACACAAAATTTTATCGAAAATCTGGAAAAAGTAAGAGAAGAACTCGGATGGACACAAGCACAGATGGCGGAAAAGTTACAGATGTCCCATTCTTCTTATAAGTATATGATATCCGGCAAATCTGCCAAAATCCCTATTTATGTTGCCTATCTGGTCTATCAGACGACAGGGAAATTTTTCTTTGAACTCTGTGGCGACATTGTACCCGAGATGAGTCTTCTCATGGATTACCGGCAACTGCCCAAAGAGCGTCAGCAGGCGATCCGTACCTCTATTGCAATGGAACGCGCGATCGCTGCCCAGTCACCAGAGGCCATCACACAGGCAAAGGACACGCCGGAGGAACTCCTGCCGCTTTACACCATCCTCGGCAATATGGAAGATGGCATGTATTACGATACCTCCAATGTGGAATATTTTAATGTAGCACCTTACCGCGCCTTTTATGGGGATGAGGTCACCTGTGGTGTGCGCGTCACGACCAACCATTTGCATCCTGCATATCATGCAGGCGATATTTTGTTGGTCTGCCAGCGTCCTCCAAGAGATGGTGACACCGGACTTTTTCTCAACAAGAAAAATCGCCGTTTGTATATCCGGCGATTTCGTCAAACAGAACCCTGCCGTCTGGAACCGATCACCGCGTATGGTGAGACGATCACAGTCGACAGTTATGATTACAATGATATGTACCAGTGGGTCAAATTCGGTTATGTGGTTGCCAAGATCAGATAATCCGCAACGGCAGCAATGTACTCCGTATTGGTCGGTCTTCCTTTGGATGCCTGTACGGTATAGCCGAAGATCCGATCCCTGGTTATCCATATCCCCCCTGCTCCAGGCTATCTCAATAGCATGACGTATCGCCCGTTCTACTGTGTAGTTCGACACGTCATGCTTTTTTGCTATCTGTCCATAGACGATCTTTGCCATCTGATGCCTGGTATCCGGTCTGGTCGCCACCATAAAGATGGCCTCTCGTAAATATTGGTATCCACGCAAATGCGCCGGCACCCCCAAGAGGAGCATCAATTCCGTAATGCGATGCTCCAAGGGCTTGCCCGGTGTGTTTTCTTTCGTGCCTGCATTTTCCGAACTCTCCCAGATCGATTCCTGCCCCAATGCCGCACGAATGCTTTGAATGATCGTCTCCGAATCAAAAGGCTTGATAATATAATAAAGAGCCCCCAGCGCAAACATTTCTTCTGCTAATGCCCGCCTGTCTGCCGCGGTAACGACGATCACTTTGGTGTCTGGTGATATAGTTTCATCCGATTGCAGTTGCCGCATTACTTCTTTTCCGTCCACCAGCGGCATGATCATATCTAGCAATAAGATCTGCGGTTTGCACCGGCGCACCAAGTCCAATGCTTCCTCTCCATTTCCGGCAGTTCCTGCCAAAACGAAATCATCCTGCGATGCCACGATATTGGATAGCATCTCCACTGTCATCTCTTGGTCATCCGCGATAGCAATCGTAATTTTGTCCATAACGCCCAGTCTCCTTATATCAACTTCATAACCCATGGAAACCTTATCATTTTTTCTCGTTTCCCTCCGGTCTGCATGCGCGAAACCTGTCGTTTTCTGCGTCAATCTCTGCAATCACATCTTATCCGTTTGCCATTTCAAATTTGCGTGCCAACAGTTTTTCTTTAAATTCGGATTGTTTATCCTTGCTCAGATATGCCTTGGTTCCATCACTCATGATGATATTCATACCCTCGTAATTGATGGTCTCATCTAAATTGATCAGATAGGAACGGTGACTCCGGTAAAAGCCGCAGCCCTTTACCAGATCCTCCATCTCGTGCATGGTACAAGAACTGATGAAGTCCCCCTTTCGCGTGTGGATCAGGATATTTCTGCGGTTCATATTGACATAGATAATGTCCTTTATCAGAATCGGCATGGTTCCGAGTCCTACGATATTAACCTCAATACACCGCTCCTTTTCTTTGGCTTTGCGCACTGCACTCAGCGCCTCCGTGATCTCCGCCTCCATGCAGGCTTTGTCAATGTATCGAAAAGCATTGACCACATAGCCTCTGCGGCTCAACTCGGTATGGGATGTCAGCATGGCTATCTTTGCATATTCATATTGCTTCTGGTAACGTTTTGCTGTCTCAAAACCATCCAGCCCCTCCATTTCGATATCCATAAACAGAATATCGTAATAGGTGTTCCGGTCTAAAAGTTCCCTGCCGCTGGAATAGCGGTCGATATGTGGTGCATCCAGACCATATTTCTTCTCGATCACATCTACTGTCTTCTGTTGCCATAGTGGTTCATCGTCCACTACCGCAATCTTCAAGAATTCTGCTTCATATTGCATAAACTTAACCGAACGACGAATCGGGCATCTGCTGTATCATAAAAGATGTGTCCGTTATTCTTACGGACCACCTCGTTGATATTGGCAATCCCAAACCCCTGATGTCGCAAATCTCCTTTCGTTGATACAAACCGATTGTCAGTCCTTTTGATCGGATTGACATAATCATTCTTCACTACAATTAAAATCTGTGTCTCATCATAACGTACGCCGCAGTATATGGTCTTACCGCCCGCTTCTTTCTCTGCATCTATAGCATTGCTCAAAAGATTGGATAAGACGGTACAAAGATCGTAAGCAGACACATAACATTCTCCCGGGAAGTGACCTTCCACCTCCATGGTAATGCCTGCCAGTGCCGCTTCATCATAGTAGCGGTTGATGATGGCGTCCGCTATATCGTTGTTGACGGTCACACGATTGCCAATGGCGGCGATCTGCTCTGTCATCTTGTGAAAATAGGCTTCAAACTCTTCCCGCTTGCCTTCCTCATATAACTGTTTCGCCATAGCCATATGCGACTTGAAGTCATGACGGAAGCGTCTGGTATTTTGCTCACGTTCACTCAGATACTGGTAGTGTGCCACCTGCTCCTCCAGATACTTTGTCGCCAGCGCCTGCTGGGTACGGTAGGTGTTGCGCGAAAAATAGAGAGCGATGAGAAGTCCGAGTTGGACGAAGACGCCGAGACTCATGAGGATATATGCCACTTCCGCTATCCAACCATGTTCTAAACGAATGTCATCCAGAATATACTCCCCAAAGAAGGTTATACTGATACAATCTGCCATCAAGACAACCATAAAAATAATCATATATTTCAAGGGTATATTTTTCAGTTCTGCTGGATAATTATTCACTATATATAAATAGACTACGATAACAAATACCCACAGAATAAGGCGAGCAAGCAGTTTTTCGCTCTGCGATGAAATTTGTAGATTTAATCCTGCTACTCCTACTGACACCATATTGCGTAATAATTGTGAAGAGATACTAATCAACAATGCTGCTAAAACCACACTCAAAAAGAGATTTTTATTCCTTTTAAGCAATAACAATTTTATCATAATGATAATGAGCACTATATATAACGCAAGTTGTATATTTGCATTTTTAATATCATATGACATCAGTGTAAATAGCAATAAAAGTGTTCCTGCTATACCCCAATTTCTTCTAATTGTTTGAATTTGTGCATCTGAAATCAACGCAATTAAAACAACTAGCAGTCCTATATATTCTACATTACTTACAAATAAGAAAAATATACCCATAAATCATCCACCCTTTTTTCATATTTAACTATATTATAGCAACTGACTGAAAAAAGGGGTACCTTTATTCGCCTAGTGTCTTCCCAGGCTTTTAATCCAATTTTCGATAACTTCAAATAAATCCATAAGTCACTGTCCTCCTTTCAAAAATTTCAAGAGGACAATAACCCGTCTTATTCAGTTACCAATATTTTCCGCGTCAATGCCTTAATTTTTCGCGCAAAAAAAGCCAGCCCCATCGGGCTGGCGAATATACCACACACTGTAGATTTTCGTTTATAACCTTTTATAACTTTTATATTCTTTTATAACTCTTTATAACTTTTTGCAAGTCCAAAAATATTACTTGTCTATCCTTGTAGATCATTCTCTTAGTTATCAATCCGTGGAATATTAACCAATTCTTGTAACTTCTTTTCAAGTATTGTCTTGTCTGGCAACTGTAATTGATACTGTGACACTAGCATTGGTGACATTGTTCTGCTCATGGAATACTCTACCACCTCATCGTTCTTAGCTGCGCACAACAGCAATCCTACACTAGGATTTTCATTCTCTTTTTTTACCTGTCTGTCCAATGCTTCAAGATAAAAATCCAGTTTGGATATATACTCCGGTTTAAACTTTCCTATTTTGAGTTCTATTGCCACAAGGCACTGTAATCCTCTATGATAAAACAACAAATCAATTCGAAAATCATCTCCACCAACCTGTACCTTGTACTCTTCATCAATAAACGTGAAATCCTTTCCTAGTTCCAGAATAAAATCTTTCATGTTTCTAATTAAGGCTTTACGTAAATCATTCTCATGGAATTCATTTGGCAAATCCAAAAATTCCATAACATATGAATCCAGAAACGGATTTTCTCCCAACCTTTTAACTGATTCTGGCAATAAGGTTTTCTTGGATAACATATACCTTTCATAATACCCACTATCTAATTGTCTCTCCAACTGTCTTTTAGAATAATTTTCCTTAATACATAAGCGAATGTAGAATTCTCTTTCCTCGTCAGTCTTACACCCCGACATAATCAATAGATGATTCGTCCAACTAATTTGTGTCAATAGTGGTGTCACAATTTCATTATCCCAATAAGTCTCATAAAATTTTTTCATTCTATAAAGCCCTCTTCGGTTAAACCCCTTGATTCCAGGAAATGCCTCCTGTATTTCTCGTGAAATCTCATCTATATATGCATCACCATACGCGACATGTTCCGCCTCCTTGCTTAAGAACGCACCTACTTTCCAATACATTTTGATAAGTTCCTCATTTACTTTTTTCAATGCATTTTGTCGAGATTCTTCAATTATATGGATTAATCCAGTTTCCGATATCAAATCATTCCCCATATGAACACCCCACCTTTCCAATTGTGACACCACTGGTGTCACAATTTCATTTTTACCATATTAATCCGAATTTATAAACTTCTCCAAACCACTATATTTTAATTATATCAGGACATGTCAGTCCTCTCAATTACTTTATTTTTATAAAAAAGCCAGCCCCATCGGGCTGGCTTATCATCTCATCATATTCACGATGCTTGTATTTTATTTACCTGCAACATAATCTTTATATGAAGAATTTACCTTATCCTTATCCGAAAGGATCAGATCATCTGCTGTCATACCTTCCGGCATCGGCCATTCTACACCAATATCTGGATCATTCCACATCAGACCGCCTTCATCATTTGGGTGATAGAAATCGGTTACTTTGTAGCAGAACTCTGCGTGATCGGAGAGAACGATAAATCCATGTGCAAATCCCTTTGGAATGAAGAACTGCTTTTTGTTCTCAGCTGTCAAAGTCACGCCAAACCACTTGCCAAATGTCTCGGAACCCTCGCGGAGATCCACTGCAACATCAAATACTTCTCCGCTGATCACACGCACCAACTTATCCTGTGGATAATTGATCTGAAAATGAAGTCCGCGAAGAACGCCTTTTTTGGATGCTGACTGATTATCCTGCACAAACTGACAATCGATCCCTGCTGCTGCGAAATCATTGTAGTTGTAAGTCTCCATGAAATATCCTCTGTCATCACCGAAAACGGTCGGTTCAATGACCTTCAATCCTTTGATTCCATTGCAACCATCTGTTACTGTTATTTTTCCCATGATTAACACCTTCCTGTGATTCTAGTCTTATCTGCTATCTATTATACAGACACATAAAACGTTCGTCTAGTCTACTTTTCCAAATGTTCATACTCATAATGGACATGCTGTAATTCCATCTCAAAATCCTGGCGGTTTTTTCTTGTAATCGTCTGTAACTGAAGTCCTGCAAAGAAGGATACCATCGCAGCCAAAATCACAAAGCCACATACAATCAGGGTCGGGAATCTTGCAACAAGACCTGTCTGATTAAAATCTATCAAAACAGGAATCATAAACCCAACGCCTAATGCCGCCAAAATCAATGCAATCGCGCCAAAGAATGCCATTGGCTTATACGTACGAAACAGGCTTGCAATGGTACGAAGCACTTTAAATCCGTCACTGTATGTATTTAGCTTTGACTCACTGCCTTCAGGTCTGTCTCGATATTCAATAATCACATTCTCTACAAACATGTTCTTATCTGCTGCATGGATACTCATTTCCGTCTCGATCTCAAAGCCCTGGGAGAGAACCGGAAAGGTCTTTACAAATTGATAACTGAATGCCCGATAGCCTGTCATAATATCCTTGATATTGGTGTGGAAAAGGCTATTGATGGAAGATCGCACAATCGAATTACCGAAATTGTGGAAAGGTCGCTTATTTTCCTCAAAATATGTGGATGAGAGGCGGTCTCCCACCACCATATCTGCATGATGATTTAACACACAGTCCACCATCTCTCTGGCACTCTCTGCCGGATAGGTGTCATCCCCATCGGTCATCACATAACATTCTGCATCAATCTCGCGGAACATACGGCGGATAACATTACCTTTGCCCTGCTGGTATTCATACTTAACAACCGCCCCTGCCTTTCTGGCAATCTCATCCGTACCATCAGAGGAATTGTTGTCAAATACATAAATGGTTGCCTCCGGTAAGGCTTTCTTAAAATCTGTAACAACCTTTTCGATCGTCTTGCTTTCATTGTAGCAAGGTATTAAAACTGCAATTTTGTCCATTTTGGTGTTCTCCTTCTCGTAGAAATATCATTACTATAAATAATGGTAACAGTAATTGTTGGGCAAGTCCATAGCGCGGCCAGTAAGATATTGGCGAAGCTAATATAAGTGTAGCCATAAGTCCAAGCGCCGGTGCAAGCACAGTAAGCCGGCGAAAATCCAAGCGCAACAAGGCAAAAAGAGCCACTCCAATCAATAACCAATGAATATATCCAATTGGTATACATCGTGCTGTATATGGGAACATTTTTGTCAAGAATGAATTATTATCTACCAATTTAGTTTCAATTCCCTCTACCCCCATTCCATACTCAGGATAGATATTTCTTGGCACACCATTCAAGATATTTCCTGTAAATCCATTGACCCACTTCTGATTCACCGACCAAAATCCAAAGGTCTGTAATTCCCACGCTTCAAAACAAATACGCGGATTCTTTCTCAGAATGGATAGATATGTACGAAAAAATCCATCCTCCAGCACTTCTTTTTGAAAATTGGGGTTCCACTTCAGATTATCTACCAAACATGGTGTATAAGCTGACTGATATTCCTCCATAGGTAACAAACGCCCCATATAATCACTGTCTTCTGCAGAAAGTTCTCCGTTCTCAACAACAACGCGTGCCATCTGTGCCAGAAAGATTCCATAACTTTCCGCTTTTTCATCATCCTTTACAATACCATATGCATCATAAACCGGTCCAGTAATAAACTTGGAAGCAATCATTACTATCAAGCATATTACCAATATCTGTATGCCTTTTTGCCTGGTCATTTTTCTAAACAGCAAGAACACTGACAAACATACTATCGCTATTGCAATATAAAAGCCATTATTCCGGCTAAAGATCATAGCCAATACCGAAATTAGTAATAAGATATTTCTTATAATATTTTGTTTTTTGTCTGTTTCTACATATAGTATATCAAATAACAAGATTGTGACGCAAACAATTGTAACTGAGAAAATCGGGTCTTTCCAGATAGCAATCGAATACTGAGCAATATATGGCGAACATCCAAAGACTACAAGCATCAGCCAAGTAAGCCATCGGTTCAATCGAAATCGCGTCCGTATCCATTGAACCATCAATCCAATTCCCAGAGCCATAATTCCCATCTGTATCACAGAATAAATTGCAAGGCCCATTGTCAATCCGCCTAGATGTTGCCCCAAACGAAGGCATAATCGAATGAACAACACATATGCAACCGGATGATGATTGGTAAGCGGTTGCTGTCCCAAGGCTTGCGCAATATTTGCTGTACTGTCGCCAAAGATAAATCCAGGATAATAAACATATAAATATGGTGACCATAGAAGCATCAGGACGATACTACTTACTGTGATTTTCCCCAGTGGAATGCGCTCTCCCGAAACTCCTTTTATTTCAATAGGTCTTTTCTTAATCATTCGTTCACACAATAAGATACCAATGTAAATACAACATGCAAATAATAATCCTTCTGCCAGATCATATCTATGATAACTATCAATTGTGTTCCCTGTACCCTGGTAAACCTGATCAGTAAGATGTATGTGTTTTCCAAGTATAATCACAGCCGACAAGCCAATGGAGAATAGTATTGTTGCAAATTTATCTCGTAATCCAACTACTGATTTTTTGAAATCCATGTATGATTTGTCCCCTCTCTATTTATTTTAGTTGTTGCTTCTTTGTATGTCTGTATGCATCTGATTCTATTAAATAGTATACATATTTATAACCAATTTCTCATAGACAACATTCATCTCATCATGTAAACTACCCTTATACAATATATGAATAGAGGTATTATCATGAACATTCTAATTGCTGGTGCCGCTGGTTTTATAGGAACAAACCTTACATTAGCACTGATGAAAAATCCTGCAAATCACATTACAATTACCGACACAGACACTTCATATTTCACTAATGAGACAATTATTGCTGCCAATAATGTCTCTTGCCTTGCGCTCCACACACAGACACACAACTTCGAGAATATTCTGGAAAATATAGATCTTGTATTTCATCTCGTCAGTACGACAAATCCGTCTTCTTCTAATAATGATATTGAAGCCGAATTAAACGAAAATATTACTTTTTCCACTCGCTTACTAGAAGCCAGTGTAAAGCATCATGTTTCCAAAATTATTTTTATTTCCTCTGGTGGAACCGTATATGGAAATGTCGCATGTCCAATCACAGAAAATGCCCCTACAAATCCCATTACCGCATATGGCATCCAGAAATTGACAATCGAGAAGATATGTCATCTCTACCATTGTATGCATGGGATTGACTATAGTATTTTGCGTCTAGCAAACCCATACGGACCATATCAGCGCCCAAACGGAAAACTTGGTGCCCTCACCACCTTCACTTACAAGGCTCTTCACCAAGAGACGCTTCATGTCTATGGAGATGGATCTGTTGTTCGCGATTATATCTATATTGATGATGCCATTGACGCAATGTTAAAAATCGCCTTTGGATCCCCCCAATATCATATCTATAATATTGGTAGTGGCACCGGAACAAGTCTCAACGACTTAATTGATCATCTTCGTTCTGTGCTTGATATCAGAATAGACGTAAATTATGAAAAAAAGCGCAGTGTCGATCTCCCCGCAAATTATCTGGACATCACACGATACGAAACGGAATTTGGTACACTAGTTCACACTCCAATCGATGATGGCATCCGGCGTACTGCTGATTTTCTTAAGGCTCATTCCTAATTTATAAGATTCCTTATACTGCCCAGTAGTTTTCCAATGCCCCAGAAAAGCCACCTACGAGCCATATCAATCAATAAACATCCAAAGAAAACTACTAACATCTTCTCTGCAAACTGACCATATGGTTCAACTGTCTGCAATGCATTCGGTTTCCATATGGTCCAGACCACAGGTCGCAAGAAGTCATTCTCATGTATCATATAAATACCAAAAACTGAGCCCGCAATATATGTCACAAGTTTCGAATAGAAATTGACATTGGCAAAAAAGGCAAACCAGGATAGTGCCCAGATCACGCCAACAAAAGAATACAAAGGCATCAGATACTGTGCGCATCCTAAAATTGAATTATTCTGCCACTTAATCCCCACATAATTGCAAAGTGCCACAGATCCTATGGCTATGCCAAAACAGATCATTCCCACAAGGGCATTCCATACGTTTGCATACTTTTTCTTTCCATATATATGTAAACGATAGTAACCTCCAAACGCATACATGACAAAGAAAAAGTCCACATTGCTAAATTCCCATGATTTATCCAACTGTGTCAGCGTTGGTACAACAGACCAACAAAGGAATAAGATCAGCAGGAGCCGTCTATACTCCTTTTGCGACAACTGATTTAATAAAGGATTGATGTATGGCACCAAAAGATAGAACAGCAAATATGCTATGATATACCAATTTCCCCACAAGGTCGGGAAAACGACCCGCAACATATTGAAAAAAGAAAATGCCGCCAATCCCTTGTAGGCTAATATTGCAAAGATTACAATCGCATAGAAATATATTTCCACTACTAATTGTAAGATCTTTTTCAAACGTTTCTTTCCGTCATTCCGAGATCCGATCATATAAAAGCCCGTGATCAGCGCAAAAAGATCACAACTCCATGATCCGTACATAGAGACTTGCTCCAAAAAGATGCGTCCCTTGCTGATATTATCCACGCTGACCGGTGCAAATCCTCCATGCACATAATAATGATGTGCAATGATAAGGAACATACCAATGATCTTTAACAAGTCCAAACTGGAATTTCGTTTTTCCCCTTTACTTATCATACTTAACCCCTTTATCTCTTAAGATATTGTTTTGCCATAGAAGCCAATGCCATGAACTCCTCGTTGCGCGTTATCACGGAGAGCAGAACATAAATAACAATACCCACCAGAATTTCTACAAACAGTAATGCTATCGTCCCAAGTCCCAATGGTAAATGGGCTACCAACAACACGCCTGCTCCCATAAGGACTGACATAATGGTTGCCGGCAGGCAATCCCATAACTGCTCTCTGATCGAATAATCGACGGTCTTATGCGCCATTACACCATTGATCACAAATTCCAACAAGGTATTTAAAGGAAGCGTCAACGCAATCGCCATCACGCCATATTGCATGGCAATGATGATCGAAAGGATCAGAATTGGCTTCTTGAAGATCTCTGCCTTCAGCATTTTATCACTGTAGCCCATTGCCTTAACTGACTGTAGGGTAATCGTTCCGGGCACTGAAAAAATTGCCTCAATACATACGACCCAGACAAACGGAACCATAGCGATCCATTTCTCCGTATACAAAAAGATCGTCAATGGCTCTGCCACTACTAACAGCCCTGTCATCAAGGGATAAATGATATAGGTCAATACACGGATGCTCTTTCGTGATAAAGCCTTCACTTTTTCGCCCTCGTCATTGATCTTTGACATTCCCGGAAACAGAACACTGATCAAGGAGGTGTAAATATTACTCTTGATCAATGTTGGCAGCTGTTTTCCCTTCGTATAATACGCCAAATCCGCTGACGTGTATTTGGCTCCGATAATGAAATCTCCCAAATTGTTGCATACCGTCCCAAGCAGGTCTGTCATCATAATCTTTCCGCCGTAGCGGATCATAGGCTTTGCCGCTTTCCATGAGAACATCAGGCGCGGATGCCAGCGAACCGTAACTGCTAAAAACAGGGTGTCAATGATCGTGTTTGTCAGATACTGTGCGATCAATGCCCATACCCCATATCCTTGCAGCGCCATAGCAATGCCAACGACAGCAGACACCAAAGTACCTATGATCGTAGAAAAGAAAAAGCGTTTAAAATCCATACGTCTGGAAATGTATGCCGTCTGTATGGATTGATAGGCGGAAATCGGCAGGCGCAATGCAAATACACGCACGGCAGATGTCAATATCGGCATATGGTATGCTTTTGCCATCCAAGGTGCCGCCACAAACAAAATGGCATATAATAAAATTCCCAGACCTAAATTACAATAAAAGATTGTTGAAAAATCCAGTTCATCCGCATCCTGTTTTTGGATCAGGGCTGTATTTAAGCCACTCGTCAAGAAAACATCTGCCACTGTAATAAAGACATTAATGATAGATACAACACCATAATCATCCGGCATCAATATGCGCGCCAATACCAGCGATACGATAAAGGAAACTCCCTGTGCGATAAAACGCTCTGCAAATTTCCATACCATACCTGACATGATCTGTTTTTTCAATGATGGTTCTGCCATACTCTCTTAGATCTCCTGCTCATCTTCTGCTGACACCGGCTGCTGCCCTTGTGCCATTGCATGTTTTAGTTTAATCAAATATCTGTATGCAGCATAATCTGTCGCTTCACACCATTTTTCATGGTTATAAAAGTATTCTTCGTCATGAGGATTTACTTTAAAATATACATCCCCCTTTGCCCTTTTCCATGCATACTCCTGATATGATTTTGTAAAATAGTGATTGATCTGTATCGGAAACTCCGCTGTCGGGATCACATTGACATCCCCAAAACATACTTTGCCAAAAATATTGACCGGAGGAAGATTACGTCTGCCATTGTTGGTCCATAAATTGTGATGCAAATAATCATTCTTCGGCGATTTTTCGTCAAATCCGAATGCCGTATTATAAAAACATTTTCCTACGTCATAATACTTGGACCAGCACACCGTAAAATCTTCTGTGACAAGCCCCTTCACATCACGCGCCATATGCCCTGATGTCCCATACATACGCCAGTATAATTTGACCGCGCCATATTTATTTTCAAATGCCTGTAAGAAATCGTAAATATTATCTGTCTTTCGTGGCACGACAAACTCATCAATATCCACAAATCCCATCCAGCGCGTTTCTTTTGCATACTTATGGATGCAGTCTTTGTATGCCTCTATCTGCGCCTGGTTTTTCGGCCAGTCTACCAGAGTCACGATATTTCTTTTGATATACGGCTCTAAGACTTCGCGGTAGTTATCATCAGAATTGTTATTGTAAAGATAAAAATGCTCCACCCCCACAATGCGGTGAAACTCAATCCATTCCTTGAGATAAAGGGCTTCATTCTTAAAAATTGCCCCTATAGAGACCTTGTATTGTCTCTCCGCCATATCGCGCTTCTTAGGACTGATCCTCCATGCCCATTGATACAGCATTGCCATCCCCTTATATGCCAGATGCATCCATCTGCCTTGTTTTCCATTCGCCGGCTGATCTAACATCAAATACCGTGTCTGCTTCATTTCTTTTTGCATGATATTCTCCTAAAGCCTGCTCACTTGATGATATGCAATATCCGTCCCGCAGCTTTGAAACATTCTTTTACAATATAGCGCACAGCACTCCAAAATGCTGCACTCTTTTTATAATAAACAACAATAGAATCACTAAAATTACTAAGATCATAAGAACATGGTCGTTTTATCATAACAAACGAAACATAGAATGACATCACCAGATCCAGATTTTCTTTTTTGACCTTTTCAAAAGTCTCCAGTGTAATATCGCCATCCTTATATAATCTTTCAATGATCTTGACATACTCTACTGCAAAAGTATCAAACAGATCGTACTTTCCTTTTTGTGACGCGTTCGGCTCCAGATCCGTAAGCAGTGCTGTATTATCAATAATATACATATCTTTCTTTCTTGCCGAAAAGATCACATCTGTATGCGGAAACATCTTATTGAATGTCTGTGTAAAGTCCAATTCCTCTAAGTCTTTTTTCCAGATCGTCGTACCCGCCGACCAGGAGGACCAATACGATAATGCCCCCACATACGCGTCAAAATTTTCATAAACCGCCTGCGTCTCTTTTCGTTTTTCCGCCTGATTTAAAAAATAAATGCCCGGACATTTGTCTGTATATTTCTCTGAGAAATCAATAAGATATTGCAAAGCACCTTCCTTTAACGCATACCTGTGATTGATAAATTTGATCATGTTGCCACGCGCTAATTTGAATGCCTCGATCTGGTTCAAAAACTGGACTGCATCTGTTTTTTTATAGATCAGATTCTGATATCTTGCCGCATATTGTTCCATCATGGACTGAAATTCCGGATCGTTGCCATTATCCGTAACGATCACTTCATATTCTGATTCCCGACACCGGCTGGCGTAGATACTATCCAAAACAGGTCTGACCCACTTTACGATACCATTGGTCGGTATACATAAGGAAACTTTGATTTGCTCTGTCATTTAATCTTCTCCATCCTTACCAACTTGTTTTAATACCCGCGCCGGCACACCGCCCACGATAGCATATGCCGGAACATCTTTTGTCACGATCGCTCCTGCTGCGACAAGGGCATTATGACCGATCGTCACGCCATCCATGATAACCGCATTATCTCCAATCCACACCTTATCACCAATGATCACCGGTCCCTTGCTTGACAGTTCCCGCGCCTCCGGTGCCAGAGACATATCCTCATAAGAAGTGCTTCCATGCTGATGATCGGTAATATAGATCTTGGAACCAAGTAAAACATCGTCACCGATCTCTACCCGGTTCATGGCTCCGATATGCACATAATTTCCCGCCGAGAAATTCTTTCCTATGATGATCTGTGGCTCGTAATGATGGCCTAAATGCTGTTCTACTGCTTCTATACGAAAGCCATCTCCCACAAAAAAGTTTCCATAGGCAGTAATATGCCTGCCGCCAATGATCGAAACCCTGCCATTCGTCCAAAACCTGCCATGCAGTTGACCTATTTTCTTTGCCTGTATAGCGCTATACAGCGCATTACGCACACTACTCAGTAATGACATCTCATCCATTTCCTTTCAGGAGACTATCCAGTTTTATCATCATTTTGCTCTTTAGCACTTTGTCCAATGCAAAAACTAATATCCGCGCGACAAAATAACTCCGATATGTATGATGCTTTGCCAGCGAATGTAGGATATACCGCTGCATAGGAAACTTTTTCTGCGCATAACCTGCCACCTGCATTGCATCCTCAAAATCATAGCAATAGATATTCTGTGCATAATATTGAGGGATATCGGAAAATGTTTCCCTGCGGTAAGGGCTGCACAGATTGAGTATGGCATCTACAAACACCTTGCAGTTGGTAACCTGACGGGTGTAATTTTTTATCTCCGGTGACGCATCTGTCAGTGCGACAGACGCACAGATATCATCTACCCACTTTCGCTGCTTTTGTCCCATATCGTCAATATATTTTCTGGCATGAGACTCCGATGCCATATTGATATACCAAAGATATCCTCTATACTTTACCGTACATACTTTTTTTGCGACGGATAACAGGTGTACGATCATGAGGAGATCATCTTCATAACTCACATATGCATGAAAACGTAAGTGATACTGCTCATAAAAAGATCTCCGTATCAGGGCTTTCCAAATACTCGGATGACGGTTTACACTACTCATTGCAACCGGTATATCATAGCCTTCAAAAATAACCGGATATAAAAGTTGCGTTCGGATCTCATCCTCTGTAAATGTCGCATCCTCAAAACTTTCAAATGGAACTACACTGCCATTGACCATCTGACCGGTACTGCAAAAACACAGATCCGCCTTTTCTGCATCCAGACGTTCCACCATATGTTCATACATCGCCGGCTGCACAAGATCATCTTGATCGCAGACACAGATATATTCTCCGGTGGCTCTTTCTATTCCATAATTACGCGCATCCGGAATACCACCATTGTCCTTATAAAAAGTCTTTACCCTGGCGTCTTCCTGACTCAGTTTCTGGCAGACTGCCAGACTATTATCCGGGCTTCCATCAACAACCGCTATGATCTCAAGATTCTGGTATGTGCTATTTAAAATTGTACGAATCGTTTTTTCTATATACTTTGCCCCATTATAAACAGGGATCACTACACTAACCATATTCCACCTATATCAATGAAACCAGCCAACACAATGCACCATCCAGATGCAACCTGATACTTCCCATAAATACGGCAACACCTATCTTGTTCATCAGGCTCGGCCCTTCCAGTCCCCGGATCCTAAAATATGGGTTGCTCTTTATATCCGGGAATTTTTCGTACATATCCTGTAAGACAAAAGCATGCATTTCTTTCATCAATGCCGGCTTTGCCCCTCGTCCATAATGTAAAAGTGCATCCGTCATCGTAGAAACATAAGCATACTCTACCAGATAGCGCTGTTCTTCCTCCAACGACTCCATAGGGTATCTGTTCATCAAGCGGGCAAACATATCCGCTGCCACTCTCTCGAAATGTTTGTTATAACGCAATGCCCCCGTGGTAGACTTGGGATTATACAGATAATTATATCCAAAATAATGAATGAATTTTGTCCTTGCCTTGCTACAATAAAAAGATAAGGTAAAGAATATATCCTCACCTATACGTTGATCCGTAAAATCTATCCGGTGCTGTAATATAAAGTCTTTTCGGTACATCTTACAACAGGCTACCGTGTAGCACACGCGCGTAAATTCACTCTCTATAATATCGTGGTCTACCGTTTTATCCGGCATAATACGTTTAAAGCCGGCAACCACCACATCGTAGTCTTCCTCCTGCACCTCGCGCATAAAAGTTTCCAGATAATCCTGATCCAGATAATCATCACTATCAAGGAAAAAGATATACTCGCCCTTTGCCATAGCGATGGCACGCATCCGGCTCTGGCCCTGTCCAATATTTTCTTCATTGCAGATGTAATGCAGTTTTTCCGAGTATTTCTTCCCGTATTCTTCCAAAATACGCTGACTGTCATCCGGGCTTTGATCATTCACGCATATGATCTCATAATTGTCATAGGTCTGCTGTAAGGCACTGTCTAAACACTTTTCCAGATACGCCTGTGCATTATAAACAGGAATGATAATGGTTGCCATCGGCTTACGATCCATTATACTTTTCTCCTCTCGCATAAAACTTGTTGATCAAATGCGCGATCCCACTTGGCCAGAACTTCAAGAACATTTCCAGATCTTCTCCACCACGTTTATGCTCATTGATCAACTGCGAAGTCGTCGATTCTTCATGCAGTCTGTGCAACATCAGCGGCTCCGGAATGTATAAGAACTCACCGCGTTCCCGCGATATGCGCTCCCAGGTCTCCCAGTCCAGATTGCTTTTCAAGCCCACTTGAAATACCGGCATTTGCAAATTATCCATCGCATAAGTGACTGCCGGACAGCAAATAGAATTGCCCAATGACATACAACGCCGCCGGATAAACTTACTGCCGGAAAATTCTTTGATCCGCATTGGTAATAACATGGTCTTCTTTATGTTGATCAAGGGTGACGCCCATATTTTCTGACCATTTCGCAATTCGCCATATCCCGAAAAAGCGATCAAGGGACGCTCTGCCTGATCTAACCGACCTATGATCTTCTCTGCATATGCCGGTTCGTAGATATCATCCTGATGTGCGATCGTTATATATTTGGCATCGCACTGAGACATAGCGAAATTCCAATCCTGCGCGATCCCTCCCTCGCCCTCATTCACATACAGGGGAAGGTTATATTTCTCTGCTAATGTTTTGATATATACACATGGTGTTGATGTCACCATCTTAATTGGTGATTGTATCGTCTGGTTTTTCAAAGACCGGATACATTCTTCTAGATACGGACTTTCCTTATAGGCACAAATCACAAAATTATGTTTGTCCATTACTTTTCCTCATCCTCTTCCTGATGTGTTCGAATCGCAATTTCCCCAGCCAGTGTCGTACATTTATCCTCGAGCATAGAGACGCGGAGCGCCAATGAAAAAATACATAACAGTAAGATGGCAATAAAAATCAAAAATACCATATTGGCTGCTGAGTCGATACCTAAGATGCCCGCGATCCACATCGGAACACTTGGAAAAATTCCAAATATCGCGATCAAAAGTGCGATCAACATCCATACCAGAGCATCTTTCATTTGAATACGCGACTTGCGGATAGACTTCACAACAAACATGAGCATTGCAAGCGCGCCAATAAGCAATAAAATTCTAAGAGCAACTGACATTACAAGACCTCCTTTTTCCGAACCCATTGCAATACGATAATATTCATTACAACTGTTGCCATGTATTTGATGGAATTCCAAAGATTGAGATAACTTGTACCAAACATGCGCTCATCCATCTCCACCTGGACTTCTTCTACTTTTGCCCCACATCCGATCAGGTATGCCAAAGTGTCCGGTTCCGGTGTATATGCCACATCATATCCAACCAATTTGATCATGCGTTTATTATACATGCGAAGTCCGGATGTCGGATCTGTGATGGTCTGATGCGTGCGCATACGGATCAAAGATGTGATCAGACGGCTTCCCATCATACGTGCACTATGATCCTTTTTCTGCTCACAAAAACGCGAACCGATGACAATGTCTGCATCTGTTTCCTGCATTTTTGTCAGCATCTTGTCAACTGACTCCGGTCTGTGCTGACCATCGCCGTCAAACTGTACAACATAATCGTAGCCCTTTGCATTCGCATAACGGACACCACACCGAAAGGCTCCGGCAAGTCCGGTATTGACCGGAAGATCCAGGTAATTGTAGCCTCTGTTATACAGGATCTTTCGCGTATCATCACGACTGCCGTCATTGATGACCACATAGTCAAACTGCGGATAATTTTCTATTAAATTGTCCACGACACGTTCAATATTCTCTGCCTCATTGTAGGCAGGGATGATCAGTAATGTGTTGTTCATCTTTAATGATCGTCTCCTTTTCCACATTTCATACTTTTCTAATAAAGGGCAACACTTAATGTATTCAGATTCCATATCATTGGCAGGCTCATCAAGAGCACCAGAGCAATCATCCAGTTTTCTTTCTTTCCTGTCAGCCGTACCTTATTCGGAGCGATGGCATACAATAATGGCACTAATAAAGGATAGGCATATCGGGACTGCACTCCCAAAATAGTGTCACTTCCCACTTCTGTAAATGCCAGATACATTGCCGTTGCAGCCAACACATAGCCTCCAAGCGCGCCAATAATGATTGCAATGCGGGTTCCTACCGTCATACGACTATCTTCGTCTCTATCCAAAAATGCCGCCATGATCATAACTACCAGCGGTATGCCCCAGTACTGTCCCTGACCAACATAATAGAAGAATTGCAGTTTTGTTCCCAGAACAGATGCAGAAAAATACTCTAAGCCAAAGGTAAACAGTAACTTAATATACCGAAGCGGATCCGACATAATATAACTGATCTGTCCGCTGGTACTGATCACACCCTCGCCTCGCGTATCTGCATATGCCTGCGGATTCGTAACGATCGGTGCCAATAGCACTGCACATATACCCAAAACCACCATGATCGCGCAAACACGGATCACAACTTTCTGCCGCTTATTTAAACGCTCCTTTGGCAAGAATAATAGCGGAAAAAGTAATGGGAAATATACGATCTTTGGTAGTATTCCTATAATGATTGTAACAATGATATCTGCTAACTGCCTGGTTGTGATCGGCTCATCATTTTCATACAAAGCAAGGTATTTTGCAAATCCCAACAACGTCCATCCAACGATCCAATAATCGTAGTTATAGGCACTCGCCAAAAAGACCATGGATGGAATCATGCCAACCGCCGCAAATACTGCCTTTCCCCTTCTGACACGACGCATTGCTGCCCCGACTAAAAGCGCATAGCATAGACAGGTGAACCATTTTCCCATCATAAAGGTATATGCATACGGTAAGCCCAGAGCTCGTCCCAGCATAATTCCGCACGCCGGAACAATATAGGCAATGTGATAGTAGGATAATCTGGTGACACCGTAAGGGATCACTTCACCCTTTTTATAAGAATCGTTCAGACTTTTCAGATAGGCTCCTGACGATGTCTCATCATAATACAAATGTCCCTGCACATTTCCTACATATTCACGCAAGGTCTGTTCTTCTGCCTCATAAATACTGCCGGTAAAAAAGCCAATAACCTCCGTCGTGCGGCGATAATGGGTCTCATCGTCCGGTACAGTCCCCGGAATACGCAGTGTCACGAAAATAGCGCAAGTCCCCATGATCATAATCGCCAGAAAGACTAGGAGATCAGCGCGTGCATAAGCAATACGACGCATGATAAAACAAAGGATCAGCGTGCCGTATATAGCAAGCGCGATCAAATAACGGTGGTTGTTCATTGCAGTTCCCGACATATGACATATGGCATAAGTGATCGGATATACAAGAAGGGCTCCCAGTAAGGTGCCTGCTACACCTAAAAGAACCGCCTTTTTATTCTGCTGCAGCTTGTGTCCTAATGCACAAAAGCGATCGATCACTTGTGTCAGCCACCGGTTCAGACCTGAGATCTTGATCATCAAGACTGGCACCAAGACCACAAGAACTACCAACCCTACATATAATGCAATGCGGCGCTTGACGAACATATTCTCCGGAAAATAAAATGCCCGATAGCACAGTATCGCTATAACCACCATGCTTACTAATGCAACACAGTAGTTTCTTTTTGTCTCTTTCATTCCGAAACTCCATTTCTGATTTCTTACTGTGTCTCATTATAACAAAAGCCGTCTCATAATACAATGAGACGGCTTTTGTGAGGTGTTTTTCGTTAGGATGTGATGATGCTTTTATCTACATCACGATGGATTGTCAAATCATCTATTGCAATCACCAAGATCCACACCTCCACTGCGTGTAGATATCCTTCTCGCAGTATGCCCTGACTATCTGTGCCAAAAATGTATATGTAGGAAACAATAATCCCTATGTTTGCTAACGCTTGCAATTCCTTGATCAATTCTTTTTTCACAATAAGTCGCTTCTCTTCAGGAAGTTCTTTCGTCACACGCCACGCAAAGATCCTCATTCCAACCAAGAGAATAAGCAATAGCACTAAGCAAAACCAAAAACTGGTGCTACGGTCTGACATTTCTGAAAACCATTTCCATTTAGCAGTTCCCACATAACAAAGAATCCACCATACAATCATTACATTAAAAATATATAACATCGATGTAAAAATACGCCCCAAGTATTTATATGTATATGTCAAGTTCAGTCTGGAAAACGCCCATTCTGCAATCATTAGAAAAATAACAGTAATAAGACATAAGTATTTTGTAATTGTTAAAATACATTTAATGACTGGTTTTAGTTTCTTACCCGGCTCCTTCTTTAGACTTCTTCTTGCCCCTAAAAAAAATACTGCCCACACCGAACTTCCCAACAATATTCCATACAGTATTTTCCAGCCCAACTCCTGTAGTGAAAATTCCCCTGTAATAATGATCACTTGTCCAAATATCACTAGCACATAACCTAAAATGGCACTTTTCCAATTTGTTTCATCCATTTCTTCTTTGGTAGGTGTCATTTCAAACCAACGTGTCAAATCCTTCTGATCTAAGATTTCATTGGTTTTGGTTTTGCAACTTTCTTTCGTCACTGTCGTCCTCTCCTGTCAAGTCTGCTTTTGCGCCAAAATACACATATATCCTTTAAAACTCTCCCCAATTACTGCTGAGCCAATCTGAGTTATTCCACAGATATATTTATATATTGAATGAACTATGTCATAATCCGTTTGCATCTATATACGAAATTTTTCTTCTTTGTATATAGATAATTCCTTCCCGCCAAAAACTAGTTTTTCGTTTATTTTTAAAATCTATTAAGCATACTCAATATTGTTGTTTCTTTTTTTGAATTCAACAATTTCTTCTTCATATTCTCCCTCTTCTACATCCATATACTCACCTACGGTTGGCAATATCTCATCAGGAATCTCGCTAGATTTTTTCAATTCATATTCAACTGCTTTTCCATTATATTCAATCATAATTTTGTTGTTTGTTACATTTAAAAACGCATCTCTGATAGTAATTTTGTTTTCCAACAAATCAATTAAATTATCATACGTTGTTCTTGTTCCAATCCATTTAATCTTTTCAGAATTTACATAATAACAAATATATATCTTTATCATTTTTGCATGTAAATAACACTGGATACTTGCCCATTTAGGAATCACAAAATTCTAGAATCTGACTTCAAAGTGCTGATAATCCATTGTATCACTCCGCGTTTTTCTCCACATTGTGGTGACTTCGCACTCGTATGCTGATCACCAGCTTGATTCACACTTCCCATGGTTCCATCTGCTTCTGTGCCATCTGATGAACCGGTAACCTGGTCTGTTATCACATCCGACGGATTGTCCTTCACTGATGGTTTCTGTACTGGTTTACCACTTTCCTCTGAAGATGCATCCGTTATTACAGAAAAACCCGCACTAGCTGTTCCTCCTGTTGAAACAACAGATATATGATGCACTCCCTCTGAGAGGCTCATAATAAACGTTGGTGATAAGGTAACAATCGTACTTCCCGATCGCACCGTATAATCTCTTCCCTGCGTCAACACCACATCATCCACTTCCACTCTTAAGAAAGTCTCGAGTGGTGCACTGGAACGAAACTCTGCAAACACATCTTCCTCTGCGCTCCTTATAACTACAGATTGTTCACCCTCAAGCATAACAGGCGGCGTTATTTCCGGTTTTATTTCTGGCTTTTCCCCTGGTGTCGGTTCTACAGGCTGTGGTGTAACAGGTAATTTATCAATCACCTGTCCTGCTTCTAACAATGTATCACAATCCTTACAATACAAGTCTCCGGTAAATCCATACTCCTGTTGCGTCGCTTCCTTAACGCCGCGTCGCTCTGTATGTAGATGGCGCGTCATATCAAACTCACCATATTCTTCACCACAAACTTCACATACTGCCTTTGCTCTGCAGGACGCTACTCCGCCAGAGTGCTCATGCTGTGCAAATTCCCCTTCTATATGAAAGGTAAGCGTATTGTTATCCATAGCTGTAACGCATACACTTATTCCATCTACAACCTCAAGTGTCTGGTTCAGTCCAACAGCCGCGTCTACCTTTGTAGCTTCCTTTCCTCCTAGCACCTCCAAAGCCCAGTTTCCAGGTTTACCATTTATATTACTTGGAAACCTTATATCCGAATTTGCAAGGTAGCATACCAAACCAGAGTTTATAGGCAGTCCATTTACATTCTGCCCTTCGGAATCTGTTATTTTCTTACTCTGTGTATCATATTTACTTCCTTCTGCGGAAAAATTTCGATATTCCAAATACAACGTCTTATTCCGCTTTGGAAGATTTACCTTATATCCAACGCAATCCTGTGTTCCATTTGTTCCACTTGCGCTTAATGTATAATCCCCTGTCTGCGTAATTTCTTGAAGGGTATAACTGTCTACCCAGCCTAATGCTTCCTTTTCCTTTATGGAAATCCCCTGCGGAACTGGCGAAATGGCATTTGACATGGTAGACATATAGTATACTGGTGATACATTTGACGCATTATACAAATCTAGCAAACCAAAGATATGACCCATTTCATGAATTGGTGCTTTGAGTGATACAATCGGTTTATTATCCTGTGCTTGATATAAATAGTCATATGTATTCGTCAGCTGCACATAATATCTACTTTTCAACTGTTTTCCATTTTCCAGTGGAATCTCAACGTAATCTCCAAAATCTTTGTAGTTCCACAATGGATCCGACCGTTTCACAGAAATATTCTGCGTTGAATTCTTGTAAATAACCGTAATGGAATCTATTTCGCCATCACCATTTTTATCTAAATCTTTATACTCATATATTTTAGATCCATCATAATTGGTAATTGAATTGCCTGCTTTTATCGCATTATTTACAGCCGTCGACCAATCCATGCGTAATTCGTACATACGCTCAGCCTTTTGCTTTTCTGTTTTGTAACCAGGCGGGTTTTCTGCACTATAAGAAGCATAGTATCCTCGTTCATGTGGCAGCTGCACAGAGCCATTTTCCTTATACAGATATACACTATTCATCTGCACTTTATCCGCAGATGCATTGCGATAAAAATCACCCACTGAGTATGTGGCTGTGTTATAGGAATTGTCTATGATTTGTCTTACTGGAACACCTTCGTATTCATCATCTACAAATTCGCTTTCATCTGCAAATCGGGCAAATACAATTAAATTTGTAAAATTAGAATCAGTTGCATTCTTTTGATTTTCTGCCGCATTTCCACTCTCTGCTAGCGCACATAAACTAGCATTTATAAACATGCTCACAGATAGTATCAAGGTAAATATGATACGGTTTTTCTTCATGGTTTCTCCTTTGTAGTGTATTATAATTGTATACTTATCGTAATATGCGCATTATGAAATTTAGCCATGTTACCAAAAGTGATTCTTGAGTTGAATTTTAAACCAATACGTGATATATTAATTATACAAAAAGAGTGTCACCGATAGACGGCTGACCCATTAAATCAATTAACTAAAAATAACCGCTCAACTTACCAGGTCGGGGCGGCTATTTTTGTGTCTTATTTTTATCCTTACCAAAGGAATACCCTAATCCCAAGCAGGTTAAGCCGAAACTTACCACTGCGATAAAATCAACAATACTCATATGGCTTAGCCCTCCTTTCCAAGAAATCAATGACTTCTTTCGATTCCCTTGCGAGTTTCTATGTAGTCGGAGGGTCACAGTCCCTCCGTAGAGGGTCAACCGCCTACCGTTATGGTGGCACCCAAATAGATTTTATCATAGCCCCATGACATTTTCAATGGTCTGACCATTGAACAGTTGAATGTGTTCTACCGGCACAACATTATAATTATTTACGATATATTGTCTTCTTTCTTCACTTCTACACTCCATAAAATCTTCTCCTCGTATCTATAAAAACTTGGAAAGTACATCACTTTGCATGTAAAGAACGAGAGTGTAAAAGCCAAAATGATCCAATGCGTTTTGTGAAAAATACTGCCGTAACAAACGATGATGAGATTGTAGAAAAGAAAGTATATGAAATTGACGAGGAACAGATAGCCAAAGGAGAACTTTACGTTAGTTTCTATGCAGTAATGACAAATCTGGGGGGAAATATCGAGGAAATCATAAAGATTAACAAGCAGCGCTGGGAAATTGAAGAAAAATTCAGAATCATGAAAACTGAATTTGAAGCCAGATCTGTGTATGTCAGAAGATATGACCGAGTTAAGGCTCACTTTATGATCTGCTACATCAGCCTTCTTCTCTACCGTTTGTTAGAGAAGAAAATAGGAAATAACTATACAACAGAGCAAATCATCGAGACCTTACGTCCTATGAAAATGACACTGTTAAATACTGCTAATGACTACGTTCTATCCTACACCCGAACGGAAATAACAGATTCATTACACAAAACTTTTGGTTTTCGGATAGACTATGAATTCATCAAAAAATCTACGATGCGAAGCATCATCAAGCAAACAAAAGAAATAAATTTACCATAGTGTAAAAAATATAGCACAATAGCACATATCGCTATGAAACAAAAAAACGGCTGCAAGCATTGATTTTGCTGGCTTTACAACCGTTTTTTGTTTTCCACCTGTCAAAGACGGAATTATACCTCGTGTTTAATTATCCAATATACACATATTCCCTGTAAACTTTTTACTTTATTAATCTTTAATCATTGCTCTTCTTTACCTGTAGCATCAACTCTCGCATATTAACTACTTCGACTATTTTATCCGATTTTAAATACTTGTATCTAATATACCAATCAAATGTTTGTTCGTGTGTTGACAAAAAAATCTGTCGATCTCCAAAACCATATCGTAGCACATCAACCAACCCTACCATATTCACATCATCAATCGTTTGCACCGGATCATCGATTAACAAAAGCGAACTAATCTGATGAGTACCGTATACTTGATTCATGCATAATAGAAAGGCCACTGCGACCGCCGATAATTGTCCCGAGCTCATACTGTATAATATGTCCTGATCATCTGTAACAGAATTAACAAAATTTATTTTGTCCATACTTGCATCCGTCTTAATGAATACGCTTTTACCATTAAATTTTTGTTGCAGTATTTGAGCAGTATATACATATAACAATGGTTCTATATCATTAATAATAATATGTTTATATTCCTTTTCCCCCTCTTCAATACTCTTTTTATATCTTCGAAACTCATCCAAAACATAGTGTAACTTTTGTTTTCGTTCATTTATCAGATGTAACTTTTGTTTTGTTTTTTCTAAGGCTTCCCTATAATGATTATATGTAATCCACCGGATATAATTCCGTTTATTAACCAATGACTGCTTTTGCATCTCTTCAAATCGTTGAATCTCCCCCATATAAAATTGTTTATATGCCTGTTCAAAACCTCGCAATACTAGTTGTTCTTCATCTTCATCTGAGAGATATGCAATCGATTGTTGAACACATTCCAAAATATTTTCGTATCTTTGCTCGTCATCTTCTTCCATAGTCTGATCTAAATCGATCCCTATCTTTCTTAAATCATCCACCACCTTCATCATCTCCAACTTGTTGGTTTTTACACTTTTCAGCCTCTGATACATTTCATCTGAAATGACAGAATCAAGTTGTTTCTTCAAATACATTTCAACATTTCTAACTACATTCTCGTACATATTTTTTTAAGATCATCTATACGTTCTGCCGTCTCGCCAATTAATGCATCAAGTGCATCCGTCTTACTCTGAATGCCTTGATTTAATTGTGTTAGGCTATCAAATGGATGTCCACATAATGGGCATTCATTTTCTTTCAAACCACCCTGTTGAATAACTATTTTGCTATTTCGCAATAAAGCGAGCCTGCTATCTAGTAGATTTTGAACTGCGTTTTGCATAAGATCACGCGTTTGCTTGAGTTTTTTTATTATGTCTAAATGTTCCCTGATATATGTCATATCAACATTTGTGATCAACCCCTGTGCTTGAGCAAATGTCCAATCCGCCTCCTCGTACCGATGATCTTCTATACATGCTAACAGTTTTTTTTCTTGCACTTCTGTCTGATATTGTTTTTCAATTTCTTTTTCATTTTGAACCAGTTCATAATTGCGCAAAGTATATTCTAATGGTGCCTCACTAAATGTGATATTTTCTCTTCCGTTATATTCGCGAATATAGGATTTATATGGTCTACTATTAATATAATTCCTGCACTGTTCTTTATGCTCGGCAAAGAATATTAAATTATCAAGATCTTTCTCACAAATATCCAATGAATGCTGGTCATTGTCCACTAGTTTCTGATCCCAAGAAACCATAACATTCGGAAACAATCGTTCATAACTAACCTGATTGCCTTGCGTACACCTTTCTAATTCTATCTCTAGTTTCCCAATTGCTTTAGTACATTCTGTTTCCTGTTCTTCCAATTTTACACATAAAGCCTGCTTATTGCGCCTATCGCCCAGTTTTTTTGTTATTTTATCTATGCGCTCTTGTTCATCCTGCCATTTTTGTGGTATTTCAAACAAAAAATCCAGTGATTTTGCTTTTGACTTTATCCCCGTTTTAAAAAAACGCAAATGCTCATCTTGCGATAGGAAACAACATTTATCGTATACTTCCCCAAAATTACTTAGACCATACTTTTCCATCCATTGTATTTGATCATTAACTTCTTGACCATCTATCTTTATTTTTCTTTCAAAGCACCCAAAAATATTGTTGGGATTATTGTCAATTCCGCTTCCCGCATTCTCTGCAAAATAATCGTATTCTATCGTAATACATTTTCCAGAATCGCATAAAGTTAGACGTACATACGCATCCTTTTCCTGATTCGCAATTAAAATTTTGTTATCAAATGCACTTCGTTTCGCGATTTCTAAATCTTGGTTGTAATAAATGATGCGTTTAATCTCTCCTGTCAGACAAAATTCAATAATATCAAATACACTTGTTTTTC
>ERZ791680.587-NODE-587-length-37451-cov-6.758664_pt1 | contig 37451 bp, 54 predicted proteins | sample MGYA00510051_ERZ791680 | MGnify/ENA primary metagenome ERZ791680 (study PRJEB30046, sample SAMN00715238) | human gut metagenome | study: EMG produced TPA metagenomics assembly of the A metagenome-wide association study of gut microbiota in type 2...
TTTTTTGGTGTGGATGCTGGCATTAGAATATACCTCCGTTAGTTTCCTCTTTTAAATCAATAAGGCGAACCACAAAGCGATATTGAGTGCCAATTAATGGCCTTACACTATCATGGTCGCCAGTTTTATTTGTGCATACTAAATCTATAATTTGATAGCCATTAGACTGCAATATGCAAGCCTCTTCGTCTAATTCACCACATCGTTTGCGTAGATCATTAATAATTGCCTCGAACATATCCTCGAACTTAGCAATAACTTCGTAACCGACTTCCAAATCTGGGTTGTCGTTGCGTCCCCAAACCTCGATATATAGTTCTTGTTGCAATTCAGACTGAATAGAGTTATCTCCCCTCGTAGTTTCCCCACGAATAACCATAATAACCCCATTTTCGTCTATTTTTGCTGCTTGTGGTCGCATAGCACCTAGCATGACATTAAATGCAGCTCCGCTATTTTCAATAATAGACTTAATATGTTGCATTAATTCTAGCCACATATTACCCCCTGTATATTTCAACCGTACGATAACGAGCATACTTTTTCGCATCGCCTGTTAAATCTTCCGGAGTTATCTGCTTTTCTAAAATCTTAATGCGTTCGTCTAAATATAGTAATTTCTTACTATAAAAATCATCTGTCGAACCGTCCCTTGTATAAGCACCTGGCAACGCATAAGCCTTATCAAAGCACACAAAACGATATGTATATATTTGTACAAGCTCATCGGCTAGATAGCCCCTAATTACATCATTCTGCGGAACCCCTAAACGCTTAGCGAATGCGTATAAACCTTGCTCAGCACGTTCGACATGTTGTGGCAGTACCTCTTTGCCTAATAGCTCATCGGTGAACTGCATTTCCGTGTAGTCGTATAACATTGAGCCCCCTATAATCGAATTCTAATTTCATGGTCTGCCTTTCCAAGCCAATCGCTGCCGCTTATATCTTCAAGTGCCATATTCGTAGCCTTTGCAAATGTAGCATATACATCGCCACGCTTACGATTAATAGCGTCATATAGGAACGGATCAGATTTAGCGCCTGGATGGTGAACCTCTTTAGAAAATATAAAACCATTACCGGCCATAGGTGCCCATCGCAAGACGCTTTTTGTTTTAGGGCGAATAATATGAGGTCGTGTACCCTCATGTACAAACACACCATATGGTGCAGCTTTGTCATCAAGATATACAACCCCAACATTATTGCCATTATCAAAGTCGAACCGTGTATCAATAGAACGTTCTAACTGAGCCGTCCTAGACGTAAAACTATGTCTTGCCTGTGCCTCATCTTGCACCATAAATGTGCTCGATTTAACGGCCTGTCTCAACCGTCGCTCGAACACCTCAGCAGGTAACATGATTATGCCTCAGCTTTCTTACGGCCACCACGTTTTGGCTTTTCTTCTGTATCCTCAGTATCGTCAGTTGGTTCTGTTTCCTCCAACTCCTCAACTGCAAAGCCATCGGACAATAAGCGTTCAATATCGTAATCTGTTTCTACGTATTGAACTTCATTCATTCGTACAAGTCTTGTCATTTAATAACACCCCTTAATTATGCACCAGTATTAACACGAATTGCTGCAAAGCGGTTTTTAGGAATCCACAAATCATGATATTTGCGGTAGTCGATTTTCCAAGCGTCTGCCTTTTGGTTAACATCTGGAGTGAATACACGTACTTTGTCTGTTTTAGATACTGCAATAGGTGCAGATTGAGGCATAATGATCCAGTTAATGTCTTTTGCACCTGTATCAGCTTTAAAGCCACCTGCTTGTTGGTTTGCAGTTGTACCATCGTTAAATACATATTGTGTTTTTAAGCATGCAGATGGAGCTGTAATGATAGGAACACCGTTGAAAGATTTAACATTCGTATTTACTGCACCGTTTTGGAATGTAGTAACATCAAGGAATTTATTAAACTTATCGGAGTTGTTTAACATAGTACGTAATTTAGTAGACATTACAACAATTAGAGGTTCGTTTTCGCCTACTACATCAATAATATTTGTAATTTCTTCCTCTAATTTTTCCAAGATTGTTGTTGCTGTTGGTGTAAAGCCAGCTGTAACTTTGTTAGCTGCAGTTGCTAACGCAGCAATTTTAGAATAACGATAGGAGTCAATTTCCGGAATAACTTGTGTACGTTGGAATTCGCCCATTACAGTGCCAGCGGTTGCAACGAAGTTAGTTTCATTAACGTCCATTGCGTCAAGTTGGAATGTACGGCCACGGTCTTGAGTCATTTTGTAAGGGTTAAATTTCAAAGTAACAGAACCTTGATTAAAACCATTATCACGGTCGTACTTAGCAAGACCTTGCATGCTAATTTCAGGAATGTGTACAGTATCACCACCGTCATATTTGACTTGGCCTGCGTTAGCCTCCATAAATGCAGTTGTTGCACCTGCCAACATTTGAGCGTCAAGTACAGTTTGGAACTGTTGAGAATATTGAAGTGTGTTAATTGGCATTGTTAATTACCTCCATTAGTTAAATGATTAAAGTTTTACGCCGGCTGCTGCTGCGAATTCCTTCAAGACACTATCGGCACCGCTACCTGTGCCGCCTTGTCCACTACCGACATTGCCAGTAGCTTTTACGGCCCATGCTTTACCTTGTAGCCATTCATTGGTACGGTCTTGGATAGTTCCGACTGTGCCGTCCTCTTTCAAATAGCCATAAGTGCCATCGTCTTGTACCTTAATATCATTGGCAACCAATCTTGCAAACTCTTGCGGATCTACCGCATTTGCCTTAGTAAAGGCGTCAAGTGTCTGTGCCATAATTTCAGATTTAATACGCTTTGCCTCAGCCTCTTTTGCCTTAGTTTCAGCAAGTTCGAACTTTTCGCTCATAGCTTTTAACTGCTTTTCGAGCATTTTATACTCTGGAGAATTAGCACCAGTATTGGCCCCTGCCGACTGTTCTAATTCGGTAACACGAGTTGTTAACGTATCACGTTCACCGGTTAACTCCGTGATTTGTTGTTGTAGCTTTTCACGTGTTGTCTTAGCCTCATTATTAAGACGAGACGTCTCCCCCTTAATAGCCGAGATAAGATCTTGACCGTTCTCCAATTGTTCGAGTGCTTGATAAACTTCTGCGATGTTCATGTTGTAACCTCCGTATATAACATGAGAAAAATATATGTAATAGACCTCCGTCTAATTACACCAATATAAAAAGTGCCATACTATCACACATAATATGGCACCTCATAACAATATTTATTTTGGCTTTCTGGCCTCATAGACTTCTGACGTCCACCCTCTAGCAGTTTCTTGCCAGTTAGCTTTGCCAGTTAGTACCTGTTCACGGCCATTAACACCGAGCAACACTTCTTGATGTTTCTTAGATAGTGATTTGATATATTCTAGCCCTGACTGTTCTAGGTTATTATGTCTCTTATTAACATCAATATCGAGCTCAGTCATAGGCTTAATATGACACATACAATGCGGATGTGCTGGCAGTCTAGGGAACTTGTCTTTAGGATAAACACCTTTGCCAAGTCCGTATAAATCAGCATTAGCATAAAAGTCGCATATGTCATATCGTGGATGATTAGCGGATAACTTCCATTGAAATGCAATGACGTCCTCATCATCTAAATATCTGTTCATTTGTCCGTCAGCATAAGCCCTTGCATTTTCAGTCCTTGCTATTCGTTCAGCATGGTAACGTGCTTTTTCTTGTGTGGCAGTATATATCGCCTTTTGTAGTCTAATTTCGTTGCCATCGTCAACGGCTGCAGCTACTTCATTGTATGCAGCCCTAACATAAGGAGTATCGAGCCTTGTTATTTTTCCTTTCACACTACGCAATAATTCACGCTGCTTACGCTTAGCCTCAGGAGTAGCCTCACCACTTATATTTATATCGGATAGTTTGCGAAGAAATTTAGGTATACTCGCTTCCGGAATAATGCCGCCTTTACCATATCCGTCGAAGATTGACTTTGCTAACCCTTTTACAGTTTTATTTGTCTTTAGGGCTTGTTTAATAGTGTCAGCCACTTCATTACGTATAGTGCTTGACCGTCTATATAAACGTTTAGAGAGTGTAAGATCATCACTCGCCCAACTTTCTGACATAGCCTGTGAAATACTTTTAGCGGAGTATGGAACATTATCGCCATACCCTGCCATAAAAGTATTGACTAATTCTGCTTGTAAAGTTGCTTTCATCATATCCATAACAGGATATTTCGCATATGCGTTTCTAACGGCCTCATTAGGTTTAAGCCCAAGTGCTAACTGTGCTTTGACTTCTTGCTCAAAACTATCTATTGCCTTGTTTATCTCCCTCTGCATTCTCATCTTCTGCACCGCCCTCTACATCGTCATTATGATATGTTTCGTCTTGCTCCTGTCTTTGCACGCTTTCCTCAATTTCGGCAACAATTTCATCGAACGTTTCAGGCTCAATGTTAGGCATGTAGCTGTCTAATACCTTTTTACCTGTTTCAACTTTAAGAGTGTTGCTGCCGAGTCCAAGATCTAACACGGCCTGAGATTGTGCAAGGCTATCTGCAATATCATTAATTTTGAATTCACGAGGATAGTCGCATTTATAATTTACGTTCGTATTTGTCCATAGTTCAAACAATTCAATAATGTCATTTTCCGCACTTTCACATTGTACGGAGAAATCTGCCAAGCGTTGGTTTGTACGTTCAAAATCCCATTGCTTAGCCACACCGCTTTTTGCCTCCTGTACACCTATTACAGAATTAATGCCTGACAAACGATACATATCATCGACGAGCATTTTAATAACCGCCATGATAATCTCTGCCGGCCCTCTATCTGGAGCAATAAAAGCTGGTGCATGACTACTTTCTACCGGATACAACAACACATTATTTGTACCTAGCGTAATATCGTCCGCACCCTGTCCATTGTCAGGTAATGTCAATGTACTAAAAGTCTGCATATTAAGTATTTGAGTTAATAGTGAGCATAGGTGATATACTTGATGATTTGTCCTAGCGATAGCCAAGTATTCCGGTGGAGGTAGAATATCAATCTTACGAGATGAACGACCAAACCATTGAACGATAGGAACCTTGCCGAGGTTATGTTCACCGGTAGCAATGATTTTTTGCTCCTCATTTCTTACTGTCCAAGATGTGCGTGTCCATTCATGGTACTGGGTTTTGGCTTTCCCCTCATCGTCGAAGATTGTAGATGTATAAACAAAAAATTCAAGTTCGCCAATGTCATTTGTAAGCCAACTATATACGCTTTTTGGCTCAATAGCGACCAAATAAGGCAGTTGCCTATTATCTACTTGGTCGGCTACTGTTTCCCCTATCTCAGATACGTTATCGACTAACACATACATAACGCCATATACTTTTGCTTGCGTAGCATTATAACGCATAAACTCTTGAAGTGTAGTGCCTAATCGGTCTACATCCTTAAGGAATGTTTCGAATAATTCGCCCTCATTATAATTACGTGAAATCGTATCTTTGAATATTGGATCTACACACGCATTGATGATAGGTGCAGTATGATTTAGGTAATAAGATAATTGTTGTCTAAAAGTATAATTCGCATCACTTTCCCTAGGGTGCTTTTGTAATGCACCACCAGCTGCAAACATACCTGTTCCGTAATAAGCGTCATGCAGTAACTCGTATTCGCTATTACGCATATTGGTTAATGTAGCCATGTAATAAGCCTCCTAATAAATGTTAGTCCTTGTTGCCTTATAATCTGGTGCCGTTAACTTCTCAGCAACACCAGTTAATGCATCCGGAGCATCGTCATGTTCGTTCTTGCCCTCACGTTGATAACGTGTAATAGCTTTATAAAATTCAGGCCATCTGTCAGCCCAATTTTTAGGAAAATAAATATGTTCCATAACCCATGTCGCATTGGATAGTATGCGAGCCTCCTTATTCTTAGATTGGTGGAATGATACAACCTTTGTATAGTTGCTGTTATACTCCTCTTTCAATATCCTTGTAACCTGTCGAGCAAAGCCACGACCACCGTTATTGCTTTCAAAGTCTGCAATATTAACACGGTTACGGTGCAGCATTTCAGCTACGGCAGGTTCCGTATATTCCATACTAGCTTTGGAATATACCACATCGAGTATGTAAGCCTCTTTGTCATATATTCCGTAAGTTATACTTGCTAACCAGTCTTCGCCAGTATCAGCAGTATCGGTATAATTCTTTATTTGAGTAAATAGCGGAGTGCCATCTGCACCAGTAGGAACATGCTCATAGGTTTTAATATTCGAATACAAACACCCTTTTAAATCAATAGGTATTTGCTGGTAATTGGCACTGGCTATGTCTTGCCCCATAGCCCTGCACTTTTCCTTGTAGCTTTCATAAGACAATACATCATCACATAGCATAGTGCCATCGTCCTGTAAGGCTTTCATAGTAATAACCTTGGCCTTATCTCCAAAGTGTTCTATTGCCCTACCGGCTAGATCATCAGATGCCCAACGAGTCATGATGATAATTATCTTTCCGCCTTCCTCTAAACGTGAAAGCATGGTATTAGTGAACCAGTCCCAGTGCTTAGCCTTGGTATTTTCGTTGTAAGCCTCTTCTGCATTCTTGATAATATCATCAATAATCAGAATAGATGCACCAAAACCTGTAGCAGTACCACTCGGAGAAGTAGCTAGGTAAGAATTATAACCGCCCTCTAACGACCACATATCCATAGAGGCATCGCCACGTTTAATACGCACGTTAGGGAATATGTCAGTATATACAACTCTATTTGCGTCTGCCTTTACTTCTTGAATATCATTACGAACATTCTTTGCAAAGGTAGTGGATAGAGTCGTATTGTACGAACCAGTCATAATCTTTTCTATAGGGTTTTTGCCTAATATCCATTTAACTGCCATCTGAGCTGTACGGCTTTTACCATGTCGAGGTGGCATATTCATTATTAGGACTTTTGCGTCTGGATCTTCATAGAACTCTTGCAACGTATTGCACAATTCGACTAGGTAGTCTCTGTCTTTCCTATAAAAGTCCGGAGCTTGCAAGTGGCAATAATAAAAAAACTCGCGCCGAGCTAATTCATATTTGAATTGCTGCATGAGTTCCGGTGTGAGTTTCATAGCCTCACCCCTCTTTATCGATTAACTTTTTAAGTTCCTCAGTTGTAACACCGTCAAGTGGGTTGCCTTGAACAGTTGTATTGACTTCCATTTCTGACTTGTCTGTCTGTCCGAGGAATTGCTTGCCTAAAAAGATTGCCATGGCTGCAGATCTATCTGCCAACTTCCATTGCTTACGTCTGAGGCTAATCTTGCCTGCACTACGTTTTTCACGAAAAACATCGGAGAAAGTCTTTCCATACGTTCTTTTGCACCACGCATTTAATGTCTTATCGCTAACCCCTAGAACGAGGGTTATTTCTTCTTGCGTAGCTTGAATTTGACACATAGCCTCGAACTGCTCTTGCTTAATATTCTTTTTAGGTCGCCCCATTTTAGCCATACGCTAACCCCCTTTCTTATACTTTTGAGATAATATCTTAGGAGTGCAGTACTCCCATTTCACTTGATGATGCATACGCATATGTTTATCGCCCATCGCAGCAACCTTAACACACGATGGAGAATACATAACAGAATAGAATGACTTAACAAACGTACCACTATCAAGGTACATTTCTGTTAAGCCTCCCTTATTTTTTTGTGTTTGCCCTTGATTAAGCATAAATAACATAGTAGTGAATATTAAGTGTCCTGTTTCGCCATATCTAACGTACATGGTTGTATCTTCATTAATACGACCAAAGAATTTAAAAGGCTTATCAGTTCTGCAGAAAAAGCTGTTCATAGCTTTTCGCAGTAGTTTCTTTTTAAAATTACCATTATCGACGCCACCAATAAAGTCGCCACCTTGTGCCAGTGCTACAGTTAATGCCCCTGTATCATCAAGGAACTTATTCATACATTCGAATACATCATCTAAACGCCTAGTGGTACAAGATAATAACTTTCCGTCTTTTGCATATCTATGGGCGAATAGGTTGTAATCATCATCTAAAACTAAGAAATGTGTAAGCCCTAACTCCGCAGCTATAGTATGACAGTAGTTTCTAGCATATATAACGCCCTTTAATTTAGGTTCTAAGTCCGCTGGATCAACAAACGCAGATGCAGTTTGTTTGCTAAAAATTTTAACTACATCATCGCCATACTTATCGACATAAGATTGTTGCATATCATCTTCGTCATCGATAATAATGTAAATTTTGCCTGTATATCCTTGATTAATCAAAGTCTGATATGTCTTAACATTGCCGGAACGTCCATGACTTAAAATAAACACCGCAAAATTATTATTCGCCATTTTCATCACCTAATATGCTTTCTAGGCTACTTGATAATTGCACATATCCGTTTTTAATAGCATCGTCATAATCGATAATAACTAACGCAGAACGTTCCATAAGTTCTTGCATTTCTTCGCTAGCATTAGCGTAATATTCTGCAATTCTCTTATAGTTAAATTGGTTATGACGTTGTGCAGCCTTACGCAAGAAATCTTTTTCTTTTTCTGTAACGTTACTGTCCTCAATCTCCATTAATAGAGATTGTGTTTTGTCATCATCTAGGCAATTTTCTAGCGATACAACTTCACCTGTAGGCTCATATTGCGGAATATTAATATCTGTTGTGTATGTATCGTCAGGCTCGTTTAAATCTTCATCTTCATCAAGAAAGCCGAACTCTGACATATCAACTGCTAAAATTCCTTGCAATTCTTCAAGTAATGCGTCTTGGTCCCATTCAGCGAACTCACTCACTTTATTATCGGCCAATCTAAAAGCCTTTACTTGTTGGTCGCTAAGATCATCGGCAATAATGCAAGGTACTTTTGTTAGTTTTAATTCTTTTGCAGCACGATAACGAGTATGCCCTGCAATAATAATGCCGTCCTTATCAATCACGATAGGTACTTTAAAACCAAACTCACGAATAGAATTTGCAACAGGTTTTACGGCCACATCATTTTTACGTGGGTTATTCTCGTACGGTTTAATATCGTTTATATTCTTCTCGACAATATTCATTTTAGTACGCTCCTTTTGCTACTCTTATAACGATTATGCTCCTTTTTCATTACGCAACCCTCATAACGACTTGCGTTACTGGACGTAAAAAAAGCACGACAATATTTATCTATGACGATAAAGTTTGCCATGCATTTGCCTTTTCTATTATTAAGGCACTGTAATGCCTTACATTTTATTGTTGTCATTTTGTGCCCCTCATAACATAACAAAAAAAGCTCAGACATACAGGGAGAGAAATCTGTAGTCTGAGCCTTTTTCGTAGGTAGTTAAATGTTCAGTATATGCGTGTCGTCGAAAAGAGTGATTTTGAAATGCCTAGGAGAATGAACATTTTTCGACACTAATAGTTTACCATATGCAAACTGAAAAGTAAATGAAATGTTTTTGCAAACTTATGTCAAGCTGCTTGAACGCCCCAAAGTAGTATGCTTATGTCCTTTTCAGCCCTTTCAAGATAGTTGTAAACAGTTCTTTCTGAAACGCTTTTTGCAATAGCTATATCTTCAACAGGTACAGAATTGACATAAAAATCGATTAAAATCTCAAAATATGGCACCTCCCTATGCTCACATTGAGTTTTGTATACTGCTAACATAGCATCGATATGTTCTATAATCAATTCTGTTCGCCTTTTACTAGCTGCAATCGCCTCAACCTTTAACAGTCCTCGACGGTTAAACACTTCATTGAGTACTATTTGTAGATCACTAGGAACGCTATTTTCTACACTAGCAACTGCATGCTCGCAATGTTCTTTAAGTTCCTTATAGCCTTTCAGAAGTCTTTTAGTGTTCTTTCTAGCCTTTTCTCGCTCCTGTTCGCACTTGTCAGCCTCCATTTGTTTGTATTTTTCAACGGCTGCCTCACTAGCAATTTTGATTATCTCTTCGATAGTTAGATTATTTTTGTTTTCCACGTTTCACCTCTCGAATAGAAAAATCAATGGTATGTTTATCTGTTTCCATTTTGTAAGTGTACATGTAACCTAATACACTATATTCTTTGCCAGTATCTTTGTCGAAGAAACGCACTGTATCTCGTTCCCTCATATTCATTAATATTTCGCCTAACGACTTTTTATCCATGTTAGTATTCCTTTATTTGTCAGTACTACCAAAACCACCTGTACGTTTTGTTGTAACATTATCACGGCTTGTAATACGATAAGGCATAAACACAAGCTGAGCCAAGTTATCGCCTGCCTTATATTCAAAAGGCTTAGTGCCAATATTTCGAATAGGTATCATAATATGGCCCTCGTTAGTCTCATTGTTATAATAATCAGCATCGATGATGCCTGTACCATTTGCAAGCATTACACTATTTTTAATACCTACACTAGAACGCAAGTGCAGTTGGATATATTCGTCTGGGTTCACTTTACATTTAACCCCAGTTTCTAGGAGTTTTACTTCCCCTGGCTGTACAGTACCAGAATGATAACATGCTAGATCATAACCGGCAGAAAATTCTGTCTTACGTGTTGGCATAATTGCGTCATGATAACCTGTTACTTGCTCGAATTCATTTTCGTTCATATTCATTATTTGTCTACCCCATTTATTTTTAATTGTTTCCATACAGTACTTGTTGAGCGATTAACCCTTAGTGCAATATCAGATAAAATCATGCCATCTTGACGCATTTTAATAGCGTCTTCGACCCAGTCGGTAGGCTTTAGCGTTCTATTGCGTAGCTTTTGACTACAGGACGGACTGCACGTCTTTTTAATATTGCGTAGTCGATACGATACACGATATTTAATGCCACATATAGGGCATTTTTTTACGACAATTTCTTCTGTCTTTTTATCCACCGTATCAAACCGGTGTTCCCTAACACGTTTTGTAATTTTAACCTTGTCTTTATGGTTAGCTTTCCAAATTGGTAGGTGTGATAAGAAATAAGGTATGTTATTCATTCTTTATGCTCCCTTTTTGATAGTTCACTCGACCAAATACATATACACATCATAGATACACCAACTGCACAACCTAATAATGCACCGGCTATAAATATAATCAGTTCCATTATGTCCCTTTACGTTTTAAATCATGTAACGGAGTTCCCTCCGCTATCGGAATTATGTCTATTTCAACCCTAGGCGAACTTTTATCAACTCCGGCAATGCATGAGCCATCGTAATGTACTATCCATTTATCATCGTCGATTATTTTCGCATCGGTTAATATATCACTGGTAGCCTGTAACAGGCCGACCAAGTCCGGCCAAGATCTTTTATCCGGCATGTAATAGCGGCACCGGACATGTACTGGACCTGCAACATAGAAACGTTTTCGGTAAAATTGCAACTGTTGTAACGCTAATTTTTCATAATCGACATATGCTTTTGATGGTAAGACACGAGGATATCGACCAGCCATTACAACCCTCGAACTATTTTTCTTTGTCGTTGGTCGGCCATATATTACAAGGCTATTCATTGCAGCACTTACACCCCCTTTCGTTATCTTTGTCAGTTCCTAACATTTCGGCAATAGCTTTTAACGCCATAACTTTGGCAACACCTTTTTTCGGTGTCGCTATCTAACCCATGATATAAGGATAAAGCTGCACCCCATAACGCTACGCAAGCATCTAATTCATGGGTGTTACAAAACGGCTCACCCTCGATTTTTAATTTCACATTTTTAGGATCATTTATTGTAACTTCAATTTTCATGTTTTCGTCTCCATATATTCGAACATTATTTTCTAATTTAAGATATGAATTCGGAGCGATACGGTACTTCTAATATTCGCAATGAGTATTTATAGTTAGAGATTAAAAGTCGCCGTATAGCTCAAAATTTTAAATTTCGCTAATTTCTAACGGATCACGTTTTGACTTTCCCTTGAATTGCAGCAGAAACGATGTAGACTTCAAGCGGTCATATATACGGCTGTCATATCCGTCTTTTATCTGCTTTACATTTAAGTTGGTAGTGATTATAGTAGCCCTGCCACGTTCTACCCTATCAGATATAATGGCATCGACTTTATTACTAACCCATTTATTGTCGTATTCCGCCCCAAAATCATCGAGCACCAACAATGGACAATTACGGATTTGGTTTTCAAATTTCAAGTAGTGTTCGGCTGGTCCTTTACTCAAAACAAGCAAGGTGTCGAGCAGGCTTATCATTGAGATTAGGTAGCCGTTATACCCTTGATTAATTGCATTTCGTAAGATACTTATTGCAAGGCTAGTCTTACCAGTTCCCACTGGCCCCATAAGTATGAGCCCTTTACCATTTCGAATGTGTTCACTCAAATGCAAGGAATATTTGAAAGCATTGTTATACGCCTCTTTATCCTCAGGAGGTGCCCCCAGTTCTTTGAGCTTGTCGAAGTCCATGTCCTTATATCTGCCTTTAATTCCGTATCGGCTTAGGTCTTTTTGACGTTCAACAACAATGGGCGGTGCATAAGTCGGCTTGTAGAACTCATAACCATTCGCCTGTTTCGTTTTTCCAGTCGACGTCCGAGCCATCTGATTTTGCCTTAGCCGTTCTATTTCCTTTGCCACGTCTATTGGTTCCACTTTCTTTTGCAGCCTCCTCCCTTATCTTGTTATTTAGTATGGCAGTGATATATGCAATACTAGCTTTGCCAACCTCAACTGATTTTGATATAGCTGTTATTACTTCACTTTCTCCAAAGTCATTGACAAGGTTCTCCAATTTCTCTTTTGTCATTGGAGAAATTTCTCCAACATCATTCATGTAAATTTTGAATACATTTTTATATGGATCAGTTTTTGGTGGTTCATCATCAAACATATTTAATAGTTCATTCGAATTTTGATTTTCGCCGTCCCTATAATATGAATATGAATATATATTTTCTTTTCTTTTCTTTTCTTTTATTAGTTGATTTTGTTCAACACTTGTTAAATTTTGTTCAACACGTGTTCGATTTTGTTCATTTTTACGTCTCGCCTCGGCACTTTTAAGACCTGCCAGCCTACGTTTCTGGCTTATTTCTTCGTTTTTAGTTTTACGCAATTCAAATCGGCGTGTTAAACTCGGCGACCAGAAATATTCGTCATCGCAAGCCAATAATTCGAAGTCATTTACAAGAGCAAAAATGAACAAAAATGAACAAAATGAACAAAAGGTGTTTTGTTCCAACACATGTTCATTTTTGTTGAACACATGTTCAACAAATGTTGAATTTTGTTCGTTTTTCATGCCTAATTCATTATCGAGGGCAACGAACGTATACTTTTTAAGAGGTAGTTTGTAATCTTCATATGATGCCAATTTTTCAATGATTATCCACCACCAAGCATAGGCAATTACGCCGTACTCAGAAATCATGGCGACAATCTTAGGGTCGTTAAAGGCATCTACGTCATGACTAAAATAATAAGATTGATCTTTCGCCATCGCTTACCCCTTAATAAAACAAATCGTCGTGCTTAACACCCAACACATCAGCCCACATAAAACGCTTTTTATCAAACGTAATAGGCTTACCACTTAGATATAACACCAACGCACGTGGAATAGTTTGAGCTTTGTTGCTAAACTCCATAAGTGTAAGATGTTGTTCCTCTAACGCTTTAATAAATACGTCAAACTTTACTCGCATAATTAGCACCCCTTTTCTTGATGTACGATAACCAATTTCCCTGTTGCAGCCTGCACAGCTTTCTTAAATTCAACCTCGTTTGAATTCTCATTAGATAAATGAATGAGGTGAATGGCCTTACATTGCGAAAGATCCATAGACCGTAAAAACTTAATGACATTTTCAAGTGCAAAGTGAGATTGAATAAGTCGCTCCATACGTTGCTTGCTCAACTCATCTTGCTCGACTTTTTTATTTAACAGTTCGTAAGAGTGATTGCACTCAACCAATATGTGATGTACGCCTTTAAAAGTGTACTTGCAGTAGTAAGTATCTGTGATATATAGCAATTTCTCTTCGCCATCTGATATTAGATAACCAACATTAGGCACGTCATGTTGTAGCTCAAAAGGAAGAACTGTAAAACAACCTATCTTAAAAGATTGTTTAGGTTTAATCTCAACCCAGGTTCGTTCATCTAAAACGTGTAATGCTTGTGCTGTATCTTTTGTCATATATACTTTATGGCCTAGTTTCAACCAATCTATAACCGATTTAGAATGGTCGCCATGTTGGTGAGTTACTAGAACGCCAAATAAATGCAGAAAATTGTACTTACAAGCTCTTTGAATAGTTTTAAAAGGTAAACCTGCGTCAAGAATAATTTCGTCGCCATTTAGGCTTGATTTAATACGGTAGCAGTTACCAGCGGAACTGCTACCAAAACATTCGATACTAATCATTTGAACATCGCATCGGCGTTCAATACTTCGCCAGTTTCAGCATCGACAAAAGTTGGTTCGTTAGGTTCAATGTCAATGACTTCACTATTGGCATTATGTTCAATAGTAGTTGTAACGTCGTCCATTACATCGCTAACTTTACCTTCTACGTCGATAATTTCATCAGTAGTTTGTAACCCCATTGAAATCTCAGGAGCAGTTGTACGGATCAACCATGCTGCAGCCCTATAACGTAACATTTGGTCTGGCATTGTTTTCCATTTACTACCTTTTTTGTCGTACCACCCCTCTTGCTTGGCAATGGATATAGTAACTTCTGGACCGTAGATGGTTTCATCGCTGCCTTTTTCTTTTGTATAGGCAATCACACCTTGGCTGTCCGTTCCTTTTTTGCCAGTTTCTTTATATTTAATAGCCTCAAAGCGACCACATTGATTGAACGTAGCTATTAAGAATTTACTGGACCAACCTGGGTTGCCGTACACAATGTACAAGTTTTGCATTACCATTAAAGGTGATGCGTTCATACGTTGTGCCATTTCTAAAGCAATAATAGCGTTTCCATAGTTTTGTTCGCCTTGAAATTGTTGAGGTACTAAAGACGAACCACAAAACATTTTTGCCTGCCGTTGCAGCAATTCAAAGCCATCGGCACTTTGAAAGCCTGGTAACGATTGTTGTTTAATAGCAACTTCTTTTGACATAATCGACCTCCGTTTTAGATCATGGTTAATTCTTTGAAATCAGCGTCTACAACCAATTTGATTGTTTGGCTGTTACATTTAATAAAGTCTGTTACGGCCTCAGCATTATCAATGAATACTGGTGCAGTAACGTTGTAGAACTTAGTAAGAGCATTAATAATGTCGAGCCCTACATTCATACGAGCTGCCTTATTCGTGCTACGATAAGGCACGCCTTTATAAGTCGTTTCGCAACATTCCTCAATGTTGCCATTTACTAACACGTTAAACATTTTGAATCTTGCATATTCAAAGTGGCTGTTTATGTTATCCTCTAACATATCCACTTTTGCTTTGACGAATTCATCAATTAAGAATGATGTTTCATCAAGTAAATTTTTTTCTTCTGCCAGTTTTTGTTGTTGGTTTTCAAGTTCAATCACACGTTTTTGAATATCAGCATTTAAGGCATATTTATTGAGCTCAGTTTCTAACACTGCACGCTTTTCTTTGACCGCTTTTATTTCATCATCGAGCCGTGCCACTTCTTTGTCGTCAGCCTCTTCGCCCTCATCTAATTCAAGTAAGAATAATTCGGCTTTTAATTCCTTATAGTCTGGATCATCTTCAATATTAGGTTCTAAATAGCTTTCATATTCTTTGAACTTACTTTCATAAGCCTTTGTTTTGTCCTCAATTTCTTTAGTAAGTCCATCGGCTTTTACTAGTAACACTTCTCGTTGTTCTTCATAGTTGGCTTTTAGCTTTTTTGCACTTTCAATTAGTGATTGCCATTCCTCCAACTTTGCAGCCTTTTCAGAATTGAACGTAGCCTCTAATTCTGCCTGCTTATCTTCTGGCAATGGTTGTCCACAGGTGGGGCAAGCCTCTTTGTTAAACTCCTGAGCATTAAATGTATCGAACTCAGCCTGCAAGGTTTCAATTCGCTTGCTTTCCCCCTCAATATCTTTTGCCAAGTCGTATGCCCTATCGGTGTATCTATCGTGTTCACTTTCGATGATTTTTAATTGCGTCAATAAAGCCTCATATTCGCCACGCTTGTGTTGTTTTTCTGAGTTGTAGATAGATAACACCTCAGATTGTCTTGCTTTCAACTGACGGCCAATTTCATCGATTTTAGAACGCTTTTCTGTAGCATTAAACCCATTAACGATAATAGACTTTTGCTCATCTAACTTTTTAATCGCCTCGTCAAAGACTTTAATGTCCGCCTTTAATTTATCCTCACTACCGGATATATCCGCCTTGTTTCGCATAGCCTCATCAATACGAACTGGGATCATGTCCAATTCTTTATTGATAGCAGTTTTCTTTGCAGCAACAATCTTGCGTTGCTCATCAACAGTTCTGCCATTCAATAACTCGGCCAAGCGTGTAAGCTCGGAACGGCTATTGATAACTTCCTCATCTTTAATATCTCCGCTAATTTCAAGCAATAACTTACGGCGGTTTTGCCAAGAGTATTGTTCGTTGAAGTACAGGGGGTTCGTAATCAATTTGAATACGTCTTCTGCAATTACATCATTGATATATTGCTTGTATTCCTTTTCTTTAACTGGTACTTCATTTATGAAGTAGTCAGTGGTATGTCCTGTGAGCTTTGTATCACCACCACGTGGACTGCTATACTTTTCACGATACACACGTCTTAAAGTAAAGCTGTTGCCATCATCGTTTAGGAACTCTGCCTCGACTTCATGGTTAACTTTATGAATTGGCTCACCATTTTCAAGGGTTTTAATTTCAAAGTCGGCACGGTCTAAACTATCCTTGCCAAACAATAACCAACATAAGCTGTCAAATACGGTCGTCTTGCCAGTAGCATTATCGCCATAGATAGTGGCGTTTATTCCTCCAAAGTCAAACTCGCTGTTTCTTATTCCTTTAAAATTTTGCAAGTTTAATTTAAGTAATTTCATCTTGTATGTTCTCCTTAGCTAACTTGTGCCTGCACATCAATCGTGCGTGGTTCAATTTCTAATTGATTGGCCCATTTAAGCACTGTATTATTGATGTCCTTGTCCTTAGATACACATTGATTGCCAAATAATTTTGCTTGCACCAGTTTTGTGAATTTTTCCTCGCCCTTTGACAATTCAAGGCATGCAATAGGTTTCATGTTATCGTCGGTAACTACAACAATGGCTGCAGCACCTCGCATAACTTTATCTTTATAAGATCCAACACAGTTTCGTAGCTCCTTACCTATCATCATTAAATCGGCTGCAGTTTTAGGCACCATAAAGTGCATGCCATTCACATCGGCGTTTAACTCAGGAACTTTAGGCAAGTTTACGTCCCCATATTCCTGTTTGTTATAGATATTGATAAGTTCTGCATGTAAGTCTTTTAATTTAAACTTGTTGCCCCAGAACATATCTCGATATTTGACTATTAGCTCAGAATACATCTTGACGCAGTCCTCAATGTCTCGAAAGTCCTCGGATAATATCCAACGCAATGCAGCTGGCTCTCCATATCTATCAATCATTACTTGCCAAAATTCTTTTGAACCATTGATGTGCAACTTCATGGACTTTCTTATGTCCTTGGCACGTTGCACTTTGCCACTATAACGTTGTATATCGCAATCAGGAACACCATATCGATTTAATGTCATAATAGTTCGTCTAATATTTTCGTCATTAAATAACTTTAGGACCTCAGACATACAAACTGCCAAAGGGTTATTTGCCATCGCCCTGCGTAAAGATCTACTGTCAGGAGATTTGCTTACAACTCGCATGGCCTCTTGGAAGTTCATGCCCTGTTTGGTTAACTCAAACACATTATCGCCAATAGGAATGTTAATAACTCTGCTATATAAATGGCTATCATTCCAATACGATGCACAACGATGTATATAAGCTATGCTAGGCATATCTGGTGCAGCAATCTTTAGTGCCATATTTAATAGCATTGTAAAGAAATATCCGCCCTCCTCATTAGCGGAGGGTGATATATACACATCGGCTGCACTATATCCATATGTAGCCAATAAGCGTTTTTGGAACGCTACTCGTAACACTCGGAATAAATCATTTAAAGGCTTTTTGTTAATGCTATGCATGGCATAAGATTTACCAAAATACTGCAATACTTTCATAAAATAGTGTTCTCGAATATAGCTGCCAGTAAGATCATACTTTTGGCGGTTGCAGTCAGTATAAATGGCTTTCTTTTTCTTAAAGTCAAACCGCAGCACCTCTTTGCGTGTTCCCTCATCAATAGAGGTTCCGTCCAATCGCATTGTTATAGCTTTGTAGCTAATACGTAAATCGATACAGTCTTTGAGCTCAACTACTTCTGCATAAATGTTTAGCGGTATAAGGTGATTTTCATCGCCTATATGTAATACTTTGTCTCTGTATGGTTCACTATGATAACCACAATTTGGACAAGTGAAATACTTTGCAGCAGTTGTGTAACCGTTGATATAGTTATACTTACGTTTCCATTTGCCACCGAATGTAAAATTACAGTCGGTATGATATATAGTTGTGTAAGCTGCATCGTAGCGACTTTCCAATATCACACTATCAAACATTCTAGGGATATATGTTCTCGCTAATACCTCCATGACATTCGCCCCTTTTAATCAAACATATCGAACATATCTTCCGGAGTTTCCTCTACGGCTGGTTGAGGTTCCTCTACTACCTTTTGAGGTTCCTCTTTTTTAGTTTTCTTTTTAGTCGCCTTTGGAGTTTCCTCTTTTGGCTCCTCAGCTTTATCTGTTTTCTTAGCCTCTTTTTCGACCAGTTTGATGGCCTTTATAATGCTTTTAGATACAGAAATATTTGTTTCACAAAAGTCGATTGCACGTCGATATTCAATAGTGTTTGATGGATCTAATTCTATCGCTTTTTGTAACACCTCAATTTGAGGTGTTACGTTATCGACTACTTGTTTAAAACTATTTACATTCGCCATGTTTTCATTCTCCTATCTGCTTATTTACCCATTAACGCATTAAGTTCTTGCATAATTTCTGGTGTTAAATCACCGGAATTAGGCTTGCCATTTACACCATGATTGCGGAATACATCGAGTGCAGCTTTCACACCCTCAGCACCTACATGTTTAAGCCAGTCTTTGAAGTCATTCCAATATACTTGTGGGTCGACTTCTGCCGTTTCAACATCTAATTCGGTTTCGGTTGGTTCCTCAACTTCTTCTGCCTTAACCTCTACAGGTTCGCCCTCAAAGTTTGTTACAGGAATTTCTGTAGCTACTCCGACCGGTCCCTCAACTTCAATGCGTTCTGGCTGAGGTTCTTCAACTACTTTTGGTGCAGTTTCTTTGTTAGGTTCCTCTACAACCTTTATTGGTTCTGGTTCCATAGGTTTGATTGCTGGACCATTCATAAGTTCGTTATACTCGCTAATTTTTTTAGCGAGATCTTTTGCATTTTTAAACTCAATATTGAAAGTATTCATGGTTAATTCTCCTTTACGTATGTAAAATAATTTTGTATATTAAAGTTGGTTAATTTAATTAAGGGCTGTTACTCAAATTTGAGTAGCGGCCTTTTTTCTTTGTTTGGCTCGAATTCTTAAATAAGATGTATGACAGTCTTTGCATACAGAAACGACCTTGCCAATTCCAGTATTGTATAGGCTATAAGTTGTAGCTGGTGTCAGCTTATAGCCGCATTGATAGCACCGTTTTACCATCGCACCAACACCTCGCCTGTAACCCACCATGTGAGCATGCTCATTACTACGAATAGAAATACGGAACCAAATATAAAGCCCTCAACAATATCTGCGAATTGAGGTAATGCATTTGCTCGTCTCAATTCTCGTTTTTCTCGATAAGTCATGTTCATTCTTTACACCTCCATAAGTTGCAGCATACCTGCTGTAGTAGTTCGTATGCTTGCTTTTAACTCTTTTAATTCCCTTTTTAGCTGTTCATTCTCAGCCACTAACTCGGCATATTTTATTGCCGTAAACTCTTTGTCGTACTTAGCTAGTGCATGCACTCCCTCCTTACTAAATCTGACGCCTGGCACGTCTGATAATTGAATTAGTTTACCCTCATCTCGGAGCTGATACACTGCGGATGTAGATATTTGAAAGAGTTCCGCAACCTCTTTTACGGTATAAACCAAACTCATAAGCCAAGCACCTTTTTGACCTCGTAACATCTATCTAGGTATGCTCTGACAACGTCTAAACTCCATTGCAGATCATCTGTTTGGTCAGGACACTTTTTAAAACGTTCTAAAATATCTCTTTCGGCACGCTCATGACGAATTATGCTACGCTCGAATTCTTTTACTGTTTCACCCCATTTTGTGATTTGAATCAACCCATAATGTTCGAACATATACTCAACATGTTCCATACTTGCGAACTCCCAAAACTCTTTTGCAGTTTTCTTCATGATTAATTCTCCTTGTTATATTCATCAATTAACTTTTGAAGTTCGTTATTAGGTGCGTCTGCAAAATCGCTACATAAAGTGTCTGCACATTTCATAGCCTGTTCTTTACCATTCATGTCGTACACTAGATTGAATTCAAGCTGCCATAATTCTTTGAATAGGTTTTCTCTTACTTCATTGTGTGTCATGTTCATTCTCCTTTGTTTACGTTTAGTAAACATTGATTATAAAAAAATATCTTGCATATTCAACTGACTATCAAGGTGGCGAAAGAAATCATATAATTTTGCCATTTCATCAGGCTTGAACTGTCTTTTGCCATTTTCCTTTTGGTTATATGTAGACTTGTGTAAGCCTAACATATTAGCCATTTCCAATTGTGTATAACCATATTTTTGGCGAAGTTTAGAAAGTTCTTTCATATATCCACCTCCTTATGTTTACCTCCTGTAAACTTCTTATGAGTTCATTATAGTTCACAAAATGCATACCGTCAAATAAACTTTTTATAAAAGTTTGCATATTGTAAGTTTACATTTTGTTTACAATTTAATATGATAGCTATAGGAGGTATGCAATATGAAAACTTTAGGACAACGCATACAAACATTGCGAAAAGATAACCAATGGACTGGTGAGGAGTTAGGCAAGAAATTAAATGTGGCGAAGTCTACAGTATCACTCTGGGAAAGTGGTGCTCGTACACCTAGCACGGATATGTTAACAGATATTGCAAAGTTGTTTAACGTATCTATCGACTATCTTTTGACTGGCTCAGTACCAACGCAAGATGGTTATTATACAGATCCTGAAGTTGCAGAATTAGCTGAGGAAATTAAAAATGACCCTGAGTTAAGGCTATTACTTAATGCAAAACGTAATTTATCCAAAGAGGAAATGCAAGCAATAATAAATATAACTAAATCGTTATTACAAAAAGACTAGGGAGAGTTATTTTGATTAATACCATATTTAGTGATAAGTTGCCTGCTGCTTGCGGTGGGTTTGTTAGAAAGAATGAGGATGATAGCTATACGATTGTTCTAAATGCTAACCATTCATACGACCAGCAACGAGCAACTTATAAACATGAATTATCGCATATCATTAATTGCGACCACGATAAACAAGATCATATTAATTTTATAGAACGTGTTCGCCATACATAACAAAAAGCACCCTTTTATGGGTGCTTAATTTATAACTATTATAGCGAACATATGAACGGAGATACTATGCAATACAATATGACAATACGCAGAAAAAATAAGGGCTATCAAGTTATCGTATCATTTAAAGACGGCAGAAAATGGCGTCAAAAGTCAAAACAAGGCTTTGACACTAAACGAGCTGCCAAAATGTACGGCCTAAAAATTGTCGATAAATTAAAAAGTACAGTGATTATGGTTGATAGCAGTAAAAGCGATATAACATTCATGCACTTTTACAATATATATATTAACGAGAAAGCTAATATCACTGAAAACACACGCAGAACATATAGCACCATTATAAATAGCTATTGCCAGTCGCTACTAAATAAAGCTGTTGGCGATATAACTCATCAAGATATAGTGCAACTACTAAACGAACTGCCTAGATCATCAGCAAGTAAAAACCTATGCCTGGTACTTTTAAAATCAATATTTAATTATGCTATTACACCTTATCGGATAATCAGCCATAGCCCTTGTGCAGCAATTAAGCGTTTTAAGTCTAAGGCTAATAACTCACCGTCAACAATTAGCCAAAATGACATGAATTTGCTCCTGTATGCTATTAAACATAAGCACCCTTTATATTATCTCTTATGCAGCATAGCACGTTATACTGGAGCAAGATACGGTGAAATTTTAGCACTTACATGGGACGATATAGATTTAGTTAATAATACTATATCAATTTCAAAGCAATGGACATGGCTTGGTAATGTTGGGTATGGGTTTAGTCAGCCAAAAAGTCGCAATAGTATTCGTACTATTCCTATACCTGAGATATTAGTTGATGAGTTAATATGGCATATAGGCAAAGGTAACGAACGTTTATTCCCTTTTAAGACTAATCGCAGCTCGCCTCTAAATAGAGTGATACAACGATACCTGCCGGATAAGTCGATACATTCTTTTCGCCATACCTATGCGACCACCCTACTTGCCAATGGTGTAGATATTCAAACCGTAGCCAGTTTACTTGGCGACAAACTAAATACGGTAATGAATACATATATCCACTACTCAGACGACATGAGAAAGCAAGCAACGAACCACATAGCAAGCATATTTGGATAGTATTTTTGCCGTATATATGACGAAAACAGCCTAACCCCTTTTATATCAAGGATATAGGCTGTTTTGTTTATAACCATATAATTATACGCTTAATACTATCTTGCTTTCAATATGCTATTACATTTCACATCAAATGCATGGCTAAGCAGTTATATATAATATTATTTTACATTAAATACGATTATTTATTTTTATTATTTGCCGTTTCGTTTGCCGTTTCAAGATTGAACGTAAATCTAATCAATTCTGATACGCTTATTTGCCGTTCTGAGGCTATCTTTTTTAATGTCTCATATTCTTTATCATTCAATGAGATAACTCGCTGTTTTCGCCGATTTTCTGCACCTACAGTAATAGGAGCTCCGGCCCCCTTTCGGAGACCGCCCCAGTTTCTATCGTTTGCCATTATATAACCTCAATTCCTGTTTTAATCATTTCAAGATCAATAATATGCCCTTGCGGATATATTATTATAGTTTGACTATCTATATATCTATAACTTTTAAAATAATGAGCGTAGTCATTAAGCATTGTTATTTTGTACATTATATCACCTCTATCTGAAAGCCTTTGCAATAATATCATCAATAACAATGTTTGTTGTTTCGTATTCTGTGTCGGATATTTCACCATTCATATATAGAGAATATAAATGATTAATATATGTTGTTAATTCTCTATAAGTGCTTATTTTAGCAAGCTGCATTTTACGCTTTATGATACGAACTAGAATATCAGATAATTCGTCTGTAGTTATCATGCCATTTGCATGATGTTCTTCATATTTTTCTAGTGTTCTATTTAATTCATCAATACTTGTTTGATTTTTTATCATTTTCATTTTATTTGCCCTCCAAGAAAATGTCTCGCATAGCCTGAATATCTTTAATTGTAGTTTTATTCTTTTCTACATCTTCAATAAACTTTGTTGCAATAAATATAGAGGTTGATAAATTTCTGCCACAACCCAATAAATGTTTTTTTACTGCTAAGAATAAATCTTGTAATTCGTCTTTTCTAGTTTTCATGTTCATTCTCCTTTTATCTGGCTGCACTATTTAGTGCAGCCAGATCATACATTTAACCTCTTATAATATCCATACGAACTAAAATCTCTTTTAATTCATCAACTGTAACCGCACTAGCCACTAATTTGTTTGTATGAATGTTATAACATTCATAACAAGTTCTAAATTTTTCAATGGCTACGTTTCTGTTTTGGTTAATTAAGATTGCATTTAATTCATCTAGTGTCATGTTTTTTTACCTTTATTTATACAAGAGTTCGTAAATATCTTGTTTAATTAATCGTTTAATCGCTTTTAGATTTTTAATATCAGTTATATCACTTTTTAACACGGAGTAACCTTTTCTAAACGGTTTACTATGTCCAACATAGTCAATGTAATAATAAGCCACGTCCTCTCTTATTGTTGGTACAAAAATTCTAGTGTTAATTACAATTGTAAATAAGTCTTTCATTTCAAAGCCTCCTTGTTAATCACTTCTTATCTTGATTATATTATATAACTTATTCATGATGAAGTCAAACGTTTGTTCGTAATTATTGCAAAAAAAAATAAGGGCACTTACTGTTATAGTAAGTGCCCTATATGTAACTAACAAAAGTTGTCTGCATATCCACCTTTATGCAGTAAGGAGATATTGGATCACCTCCGTCTATCTACGCAACACACCTGCAAGGAATAATGCAGCATTACTAATCGCCCATGTATCACGTTGCCGGCGTAACCTTTGTTCTGTTCGTTTATTATTCTTTATTTCCGCTTTCAACTCGTTCGATGATGCGTAAGCTGCGTCCAATGAGTTCGCTTGCTTGGTTGTTAGTTCCGATGCTTTCGCTAACTCTTGCCCCTGTTTCTCGTTGATAGCTTTGAGCTCGGCCAATTCCTTGCTCCGTTCTTCGTTGATAATCTTCAATTCGTTCAATTCGGTCGCCTGCTTGGCGGTTAAGGTCTGAGCCTCGTTCAATGACAAGTTTGAGCTCTTGATTAAGGCGTCTGCTTGTATCAAGTTCCCTTTGAGTTCGTTCCAACTTGTCAATGGCACGCTGATAGTTTCCTCTTGCGGTGAAGTAGCCGTCAATGAGTTGGCATGCACCAATGAGGAGCAACACACAACCACAAATAAGAATAAGCCGCTTAACAGTAATTTGAGATTTAACCGCATAGATGTACTTCTTGATTTTCTCATACATATAAGCCCCCTTATTTAGTCGAGATCATTCCAACGTGCCTCGTACCCTCGTACATCAACATGTACGAAGTCCTGATAATAATACTTACCAATACCGCCCTCAATACCTAACTCTTGACCGCAAGCCTCAGCGACCTCGGCCAAGTAATCAACGTTAACTCCATCATATGTAATGTCGGCTGCTGTCCCCTCTAAATGTTGAGAGTTAGAAACGCCCCCTACTTCCTCATTATGAGCAGGGCAACGGTAACCACTATTGATATATAACGGAACCCCTAAACGTTCACGAATTGCGTCTAATAAGTCAACTAAACGCTTGTCGATGATATGGTCTAATTTATTATGTCCATTTTCATCGACTTCATGTCTGTTACAATTACAAGCGAACTCATAATCATCAAAATATGCACCAATTTTCATTATATACACCTCTTTCAAATTAAAAGAGGGCTACTATATGTAGCCCTCATACAAAACTTTATTTTTTTAATAATGCATCAACCTTACTTTGTACTAATTCCAATAGACCTGAAATAGTACTATTGCCACCGTCTCGCATATTTTCCAATATAGAAAGGAACTCAACGGAGCCAAGATACAACCACACCAAATTGACTGCAAACGCATAATTGCCTGCCATAAAGTCAAAGCACCATGCACCGGCAGTAGCTAGGCAATATGTTAATACCTTTGTAACAAAAGGCTTTCGCATATGTTTGGAATTAATTAAACCCTTACCCCATGCAGCAGGAATTGCAATATATTTATCTGACGCACTGATATTGTCTGGGTTTGCCCCCATATCAATGAGCATTTGATAACCAATAGCCGCCCATCTGGTTATTAGATCCAAAAAGACAAGCATAATAAATATGCCTAATACCTGCACATGTTTCAAGCCTAAAAAGTAAATGCCTAAATCAGCAATTACTGCCAATATAGCTTTGATTGCAAAGGACTCAGTTAAGGTTTGCCATGCATCGTTTAGGAAGTTTGTAATTACTTGCATTGCGTTCACCTATTATAAATGGTCTACCGCACTACCGTTAGAAATATATTTATTATAATGGTCGCTCCATTCAATATTAGAACTATTAAATCTAACATCACTTACGCCATGTTGGACATCACCGAGTTTAATCGGATTGGGATTATTATCACCATTAGCGAATGTAACCTTTTTAGGTGTCTCTACTATGATAGGAATATTTTCAATAGGATTGTTACGTTTATCTTTAAAAGTACCGTCCCCAGTTGCAACATTAACTTTTATATTCGTTTTGATTAAGATACTATCAATTTCAGATACTAACCATTTACCGAGCATTTTTATCGGATTGTATCCTGTAAAGTTTGTTACATTAATGACTAACTTTCGACCATACTTAGAGTATTTAGCCCCATATTCCTCAAAAGTTTCGTCCGGTTGAACCGCCGTTTCATCAGCTACGCCTCTAATTGTGTAGTCGCCGACTTTATCACTTGTAAAGTTATGATATGTGAGTTTTACACCATCAACACCCAACGGCTCGATAGAGATGGAGCAAGTACCATTATCGCCAATCTCGAACAGAGTTTCCATGCCTGCCACTTTAACGGAATAATGAGGTTCGCCCTCTACTGTTACCACACGTTGCCCTCTCAATACAGTAGGTACTGTCAATGGTTTAAATTCAGTGCGTGGGAACGCTTTACCTAAATTAGAAATAACCGCAGCCAATACGTCCGCAATAGAATTAGATTTACACCACACGTTGCCATTTAACAACATTGTGCGTGCCTCATCTGCAACGGAACCGGCTTTTAAGCTTTCCAACCATTCTTGTTGAGTGCCTGTAAAGCCATTTAGTTGTGCAATATCGTATGCACTTAAACCGTCAGCACCATTGCGACCGTCTTGTCCATTATCACCCTTAATGCCTGGAATACTTACATTTAAATTAAGTGGCTTTTCGCCAAGCGTTACCAAAATTTCTTGTAACGTTCTCACTTCTGCCATAATGAACCCCCTTTAGTGCATAGAAATATCATGAATAATAGTAATGTCCCCCATAATCAACTTATGAGAGACATTATCTTGAGTGAGAAAAACATCGTATACGGCCTTTGTGTATATCTTATTAATCTCTAATGTTGTTTCTTTGGAGATAGTAACAAATATAGTTTTATTGTCTATTACTGTCTCAGCCTCACAAAGTAATTTACCTTGCTTGCTACGTATCTTACATACGGCACTGGCTTGGCTTATATCAATATCATCTGTGATTGTGTAAGCTCGCCGCCAATCTTCGCCGATATGTATCGTCTCGTTTAATCGTTTAACTAGATCCATATATTACCCCTTACCAGAATGAAACGATAAGTAAATCAGCCTCGCCATAATAACCAAAATTTCCGGCGTTGTAGAAATAATAAAAATAACCCTCTTTTGTAATGCCGCAACCCTTAAACCATTTAGCATTAGCACTTTGAGAGGCTGCATTGTTTTTAGGGTAACCTCTACCAGACGAAAAAGTTCCACCGTCTGGAATATCCCCATTAGGAAAGAATACACGATTTTGCAAAGGCTCACCATGTATCCAGTGGCCGCTGTCTAAATCATCAATCTTGCCACTACCTGGCCTATCGTTAAAATACATTGAGTAACGATTATTAAAGTCATGAATTTTGTTCATATCGCTATCATTAAAATAACGTCCAGTAATTTTATATACTGAGCTTTCACGCATTTTAACGTTGGTTAGGTAGTATAAACATCGCTCATAGTTGTAACCGGCTGGCAAGTTGATTTTTTGTCCACTAACTACATGCAAGCTCATAAAATTGGTGTTTTTTAGCGGTTCGCCATTAGCATATACGCTATTGGCGTCAATTCTCGAACCTGCAATATTTACCCCTCTAATGTTACCGTCAGCGTCAACGCTAAACGTATTAGATGCATTTTTGATAACAGTACCAGTAATTGTGCCGCCTCTTAAATCACCAATATTGGCCGTGATAGATGATAAGCTATCGACTTGCATTTTATCGGCAGTAACTGAGCCGGCTTGCAGCATTTTCTTCGTGATGATGTTATCATCAAACAACGCTTGACCTGTAACATGCAAGAGTTTGCCGTCAATTCTAGTGCCTGCTGGCGTTAAGTTGATACGGCTTATAATTTCTCGGCCGTCAAGGCTATTAAGTGCATTACTTACTTTTAACTCAATGCCATTTGAGATTTGAGTTATTTGCGAACCTAAATTTGTGTTTAGATCACTAATGCTATGTTGGAATGCATTGGCTTGGTCGATGAGTTTGCTTTGAAAACCGTCAACGCTAGTTTTGACTGTGCCAACTTCATTTTTTAAAGCCTTTACTGCCTTATCCATATCAGATATGCCAAGTTCTTCCATATCTAACAATTTACTGTCTATTTTAGCTTTTACTGTAACATTTGTTGCATCGGTTTTTGGCCCCTCACCAAAGATATCGACATAAGCAACTTTAACGGAGTAAACACCGGACTCAATAGGAATGCTCATCGCATTAGTGGATGTGAAATATACAGTATTATCAACGTATACGTTAGCACCTTTGCAACCTGTTGGAATACTTTCAAATACAACACCAATTCCGCTTATGGTGCCAGTTAATTTGACATTCGTAGGCTCAGGTGGAATTGGCACGTTATAGGTAAGCTCAGCCGGTGCACCATAGCCTTTTGATGGGTTATGTGCATACAAATAGACTTTGCCACTACGTTCACGCAGCATGCCACTATAAGTAGTATTGTTACTTTTACCAATTAGACCATCTGTTTGCCCTGTTCGTGTATCTAAACGCAATTCATAGAAATCGACGTCAGCGTTACGAACTTCAAGCCAGTTAAAATTGGCCTTATCACTAAAGGTGATAGAAAAGCCTTGCGGTGCATTTGGTACTTCCGTTTTCATGGCTACTGTGATTGACTTTGTAACACCTTGTGAAGTATTCCCATGTACGTCCTTGACAACAGCCTTTACTTCGTAAGTATGTCCAAGCTCGCAGCCACTAATAGAGATTTGACCGTTACCATTACCGCCATACTTCCATTTTGAATTGCCCTCACGGTACCACAATTCGACCGTGTCAAAACTATTGATTTGAGGTACATCAAATTGAGCCACTACATCAAATGACAATACCCCATTGCCTATTTCGTAGTACTTAGTGAATAGGGTTAAATTATTCACTTCTGGGATATAATAAGGCACTATTTTATAGGCATACTCTTGCACCTCATCAAGTCCCTGTTCATTACTACCAAATAGATTTAATGAAGTGAACTTGAGATATACCGTCTTGTTAATATCCTCTTTACGATAAGGGTAACGGAATAAAGCCTCATCAACTCTGACAAAGCGTTCATTCGCATTATGGTTAATGGCATTAGTACCATATTGCCCACGAACTAAACCTTTTAGCGTATACCAGTTATCTGCATGAGTTTCAACAGTTTCATAGCTCAATGCCTCACCATTTATCCAACACAATGTATTTGCACGTTCAGCATCGATATGTGTTACAGTTTTTAGTACACCTTGATTGAGTACTACATCGCACATATTGGCGGACTTATCAAACACATTTTTGGTTCTTCCCATTCTAGCTTGTTGAGTGATAGATCCTATACGACGATAATTTTCGCCTGTATCAGATACCCATACGGAGCAACCACCCCAACCGCTCGGAGCATTAACTCCAACAAATACCTGATTGCCTCCAACATCGCCAACGGTTTGGAATATAGCTACATCATTAACACTTGGTGCAGCTTGGTTATAATCAATAAAAGGTCGCTCGTTTTCATGTACATTGTACTTGGCAGGAGCATATGTACCTGGAGGTTTGCCCTCGGCAGTTATTTCTAACTGTCCATCTGCTGCCTCAGATACAGAAGTTATAACGACTATTTGATTATTTAAGCCACATAATTCGTCTGTAAGTGTAACAAGGTCGCCTGGCTCCAATCTACAAAAAGCCCAATCTAACTGGAATGTATATTGATTTTTAGCATATAGCCGTTTCATGGCTAATTGCTCAGCATAGTATTGTGCCCTAGCCTTAGTGTAGAGATAATGTGCAGACTTCTTGGAGGCTGGCTTTAAACCATTTTTTTGTACATCGGCCACAATTTCAAATGCGACTGTCTCTTTTTCATAACTATTCGCACGATTAATAAATTCAACTGTAGCTTGGTTATAGCTTTCTGAACTATCCTTTCGTTTATAGATAACTAACTGTCCATCGCTAGACGGAATAAGATCATCAGCAGTTAAGTTATATTGAATTTGATTATAGGGGCTCCATGTTCCTATAGGTTTATCGGCTAATGGCACGATTTTGAGCCTATCAGTAGACCAAAAAACAAGGCTGTTTGTAATCTCAGCTATGTCATTAATTACAGTTTGAGCCTTTGTACTTTTACTGTCCGGCGGTGTACTAATAAGAATATCAGCCGCCTTGCAATACTCCCTGTAGTGTTCTAAGCCGTCAATATTAACATCATCAATACCGATTGACTTTAACACATGCACGATATAGTCCGCAGGGTTTACATCAACACCGTCGCCTGTTTCTAATAACTTGCCCTTTATTTCAAAGTTGAATTGAGGCAAGCTACCACGTTCGCCCAAATCAACAACACCGGCCATATATGCCAAGCCACTATAAGGCAATGCCTTATCAGGATGCTTGGATAAAACATACGGCCACGGAGCTTGTCCATAATCACCTTTATAGGCAGTAAGCTCAATTTTTTCATTAGGATAATCGTATATTTCCTTATCTCTCCATACTTTACCTATACCAGCTATAGGGCCCTCACATAAACCAATAGCCGCAGCCACTGTATATGTGTAGGTTATTTCAGTATGCTTTGAGCCACCACCCTTGCCGGTTCGTGTAGTGGTTTTATGTTCATGAGGGGTGAAATCATCATAATAAATAATGTTGCCACTCAATCGTGTAGTGCCAAGTACTTCTGGAACTACTTCACCGTATGAGGCACTATTAATTTGAAAGTCGCCTATCATATCAGCTCGATTGGTAGTGTTTCGCCCTCGACTAAATAGAAAGCCCATTATTTGTCCCCTTTCCTAAACCTATAAACCGCACGCAAGCGACTTCTGCCCTTTGCGTCATAGAATAACACATCGTCAATAGATGAATAGATAACACCTAGATCAACAAACGCATGCACGACTAAATTATTACCGACATAGATTGCACCGTGAGAAATGCAACGTCCATATTGGTAAAGTAAAAAATCACCTATGCGAATATCATTAATAGGAACCTCGTCAGCTACTTTTTGAACATATTTCAAATACTTTTCTTCGCTGCGATGTAAATGCCATTCATTAGAATAATTTTCTATTTCTATGGCATCACGTTTCATGAGTCCACTATCAACCAATGCAGCAACCAACAAATAGGAGCAATCGACACCAACACCATGAACCATAGTATTATTTTGATACGGTGTACCTATCCACTTTTTTGCAGCCTCGGCAATCATTTCACCTGTTGTCAATCTCATCGTATTGTCTCCTTTAATGGAACATAAGGCGTTGCCCTGTTCCTACTAAAATTATTAAATTTGGCCTTGCAAGTTGTAGGTGTTTTGTCGCACCCTGGATAGATATAAGCTACATCGCCAACATGAGGTGCAGTATTAGTCGCACTCATATAAACGATTGTATTTGTAGCACTATCCATAATTTGAGTTGCTTGCCCTGATAGTGGTCCGCTTATCCATTCCATACCGCCTGCAGTGTAATAGCCCTTTTCAAAGCTAGTGTCAATCTGCACGGTATTGGTACCAGTAACCGCAATTACAGTAACACGCTTGCGGTACTTAGTAATATCAACGCCACACTCTTTTGAGTAGATGGAGTATGGACATTGTGGATAGTATCGTCTATTAGGATATTCAATATTAAGCCTTTGGACTACTGATTTTGCATTTATTTTCAATGCAAAGCCACCACCCTGTGTAACTTCACAAATACCCTTGAATAGATCAATACATTCGATAACGTTTCCATTATCGCCGAAGAACGCACGTCTCAAATTTAAAGTGGCACCGTCTAATCCACCATTATGAGCAACAGTTAAGACTGGCACACCACCAATTTGGTCGGACTGATTAGCAGTTATTGTAACGTTCAATTTATCAACACTAACAGTACTGCTTGTTGCAATCTTTTCACGCACAATAATTGGTCCATCGCCCTTATAAGTATTGCCACCATAAACAACATCGGCATCAGTGTCCGCCCAGTAGTAAGAAATGCCACTTTTAAGTTTGAGTTCGTACAAGTCGCACGATACAAACGTCTGTGAGTTGCTTAAATGAACGCTTAAAGCCTCGCTAACTTGTTTCATTTACAATCACCTCACCGTTACCAATTTAAACGATTTAGACTTAAATATGTCTTTAAAAACGATTTCGTCAGTATAGTCGCCACTGAACATGACTTTCCAATAATATGTGTAGTCAGCTGTAATAATGGCAGTAGGTGCCACTCTTACCCCTGGTGCTAATCTAATAACACCCTTATCTGATACTGCACTTACTGGTGAGCCATTAGCATATAATTTGAGCTTTTCAATATGTGCGACTGGTTCCCTAAAATCACCATACAAGCGAACTGCTTGCCATTCAGATTGAGCCCCAGTACCTAAACGAACACCCTTTTCTTCGTAGTCCTCTGGATCCAACCACAAGAATGGAACCGTACCACCTTTTACAGATGCATAAAAGCCCATAAGACGCTTATGTTCTTCTGGGCTTAATATTGCGAATTCTGTTGTAATAGTGTATTGGGGATATTGCCAAGTAGTCATAGTTCGCACTCGACCACTTCCAGTACGTTTTGTCTTAGTGTCCCATTTTTGAGCCTTTGTAGACTTCCACGCAAGGGTTTTTATATCTGGGAATTTTAATAAATCAGCCATTACCATGTACCCTCCGTAGCTACGAATTCTCGATTTTGATTAACTAAAAATTGACGTAAAGAACGACCTGCCGAATTCTCTAACCAATCACCAAACGAATGAGCGTCCATAGCTGATACATTAAACGTAATGCCACCAGTAGCACCACCACCGGCACGTGCTATACCTGCGCCCATTTCATCGTATGTGCTTTCGCTCAAAGGCAAAACGGCCTCTTTATACTTACCTTCGCCAATTTCAGCATAAGTAGAGCCATAAGCCACACCACCGTTTGCCATTTTAGGTAATTCTAGTCGGCCACCGCCTATAGATGCAAAGCTCGTTGCACTATTCGCAAGGGATAATGCACTACCGGCCGCAGTATTAGCGGACCATGCAGCATTGCCGGCGATAGCACTAGCACCAAATGTTGCCATGCTAACTTGTTGAGCCAATGCGGCCCATGCCGGATATTGAGCATTAGCCGCAGCAGTACCAGTTGCAGCCTGTTGGGCTGCCATCATCTTGCCAAATACGGCTTGTTTAATTTGACCGGCTATCCATTGAGCCACACTATCAGCGATAGTTTTGAGTATAGCTTTACCAAGATTTTGGAACGTTTGCATAAGGGTTGTTGTACCTTGAATAAGTCCTGAGATAGAACCTTGTAAGCTATCTAAACCGGCATTTGCAGCATCGAACAGAACTTGTTGACCGTTCCAATTGGCATCGAATACGGCTTGTTTCCACTCTTCAAGGAGCTGTTTCTTCAAGTCGTAATGCTGTTGCTCTGCAATATACTCATCTGTCAATGCAGCTTGAAGTGCCTCGAAGTTCTGAGTACGCATAGCCTCATCAATGGCATACTTTTCGTTAACTAGATCAGTATGCTGTTGTAATGCTTTTTTATTGAACTCATCTTGTAACGCTAGCATTTCTTCGTTTTTCATTTTTTCGAATGAGATTTGCCCCTCGCCACTCATTTCGAACTCAATGCCACGTTGTTTTAGAGTATCAATGTACTTTTGCTGTTGCATAGCGTCCATTTTAATGAAGTTGTCGGACATTTCTGCGTAGCGGTCCTCAATTTCATCAATGTGGTCGATATAATCTTTTGCCAACTGCATTGCCGGAGATACGGAGCCAGTACTGTCTTTGTCGGCAGTACTAAATGCAAAATTTTTCTGCATATCACGAATACCAGTTTCAATGGCACGTAGTTTTGCCATTTCCTCTTGCTTAGCTTTGATACGCTTATCTGCATAGACTTCGTTAAGTCTTTCCAAATCTTCTTGATAGTTAGCATTGGCCGTCTTAGATTTTTCAAGCTCGTCTCGTTCTTTTTGATATTGAAGTTCGACTAACTCTACTTGATTGCCTTGCATTTCAAGGAAAGATTGCAATATTTTTTCGTGGACTTGTTTGGCCTCTTTCGCAAGATCTTTACCACTTCCCTTGCTACCTTTACCACCACCGCCATGACCGCCTTTGCCACCTTTACCGCCTCCAGTGTCATAGTCGCCACCGCCACCAAAACCACCTGTATCGATGTCTCCACCACCGCCACCGGATAAGCCTGATGTAATTTGGCCCATAATATCACCGGCAGTGTTAACAATATCTTGTGCAGTATCAGCTGAAATAGTGTCTACTTGTTGAATTGCAGTAAAAGTACCGCCAAAGAATTTGGCTACTTTATCACCAACGCTATTGAGTTTGGCGATTAACCAGTTAAGGGCCTCAATAATCTTATTAACACCCCAAACGGCAGTATGGACGATAGTCGAGAATACCGAGCTTAGAGCATTGCCAAAACCATTGCCAGCTGCAGCCGCAGTTGCGAATACAGTAACCAATGTTACAAGTACTGAAATCAATAAGCCAACTGGGTTTGCCCTCATAACTAAATTGACAACTTTTTGAGCTGCTGCCATAGCTAGTGCACCACTTCTTGCAGCCATGAATGCAGCTTTTACACCTGCCAAAACCGCAGCCAAGAAAGCTGATGCCGTAGCACTTGCCGCCATTGCAGCCCTTAATACTGCCATAGCTGCCGCATGTGCCTTTGTTGCAGTTGCAGATGCTAATTCCGCAGCCTTTAATGCTATTACTTTTACAGTAAGTACAGCAGTTTGAGCACTACACAATAACAAAGTGGCTTTATAGGTAACAAAAGCAGCCGTAACACCTACTACCGCAGCCCTAACGGCTGGCATAGATGTTGTAAATATTCCAACAAAACTTGTTACAACGTTCTTGATAACACCTATAGTAACGCTTAACCCTGCAAACGCAGCTTTGATAGTAGCTATTGCCACTTGTGCAGCTGCAGCCACTACCTTAAACGAAAATGCCAATTCATTAAGCACACCGGCCAATAAATCAGAACTTGCCATTGAGCCGATTTGCTCCATTACTGGTTGAAATGCGGTGATAAGATCATTCTGTAATTGAGTGCCAATATCTTGGAATGTCAAAGGAATTTCGGCGAACTTAGCATTTGTTTCTTCCGCACTATTGAATAATGCGTTCTTAATGATGTCCGCAGTAATTAAACCTTGCGAGCTCATTTCCTTTAATTGACCTACAGTCAACCCCATTTCACTGGCAATAGATTGTGCTAACATAGGAGCATTTTCCATAATGGAATGGAATTCGTCGCCTTGTAGCTTACCGGCTGCCATAGCTTGTGTTAACTGGTACATGGCGGACGAAGTTTCTTCCACGCTTGCACCGGCAATCTTAAATTGCTTATTTAACTGCTCTACGAAATAGATAGCCTCATCATTAGAGTTGAAAGCGTCCTTTGCAAGCATATTCAACTTCGCAACACTATCAGCCATATCGAGGTAACTACCACGAGAACGGTTAGCGGCTTGATATACCTTATCCATAATCTCTGCAGTACTTTGTGTGCCGTCATTGATAAGGTTAATACGAGCACGTAACTGGGTTAATTGGTCGGTGGTTTTAATTGCACTTACGGCCATGTCTTTTAACGCTCTGCCGGCTGCCTCAATACCAATCGCAGCACCAGCGAATGCAGCACCAGCTTTTGCAGCGTTCATAAGTCCTGGAATTTCAACCCCAAAGACCTTTTGAGCCTTAGCCTTAACATTATCAAGGCTATCTGAGATACTTTTACCTAACGACTGTTCAGCTTTCTTTGCCACACGGTCGAGTGCCTGTTCAGCACTATTGGACGAGCCAACAATTTTGACGTTTATTTGTGTATCGGCCATAACTCTATAACTCACCTCCTGCCTGTCTAAATTCTTCAATGAATAACTTTTCTTCGGTTTTGCGTTTAGCTGCTGACATAGGGTGTAATTGTTTCATAATGTCTTCGACACGTAGTTTTCTGTTTCCAGTAATATGTACGTTAGTCATTAGACACGCAAAATACGCCTGTCTGCGGTCCTCTATTTCCGTCCTTAACTCATAACCCTCGGCAAGTTTGTAATACTCCATAGGGCTCAAATTCATGAATTCCCACGGCTTTAAATTAAGTGGACCATACGCCATACGCTCTGCCTTAGTTATCCAAATACTAAAAGAGGGGGCTGTATAGCCCCCCTCTAGTTTTTTGTGTCTGCCTCAGCCTCAACTTCGGAGTGTGCTTGCTCGTCAGCCTCTTCTGGGAATAATGCATAGTATGCAGCCTTACCAAATACACCGCTGCCAATAAGGGCTTGCACAATTAACTGTACAAGATCACTATATTGGACGGAACCATCGTCAAACAGTTCTTGAAGTTTGTCTTGGTAGTAGATATAATCACGCTTTTTGCCATGTTGTTTCATACCTACAACGAAAGCAGTAATAAGCTGATTAAATGTCATTGTGCCACTTTGCACGGCTTTAAAAATAGGTTCACCCCATAGCTGTTCCAATTCGGCAATACGACCAATGTTGAAAAAGATAGTTTCGCCCATAGCGAAAAGATCACAATTAATTTTTTTCATTTTGCACACTCCTTAATAAATTAGACTTTTTTCAATTCAGACAATGGACCTACACCGTTCAAACTGCCTTTGTATGTAGCCACATCATCATGTGGAGTGTTCAAGGACAATTCTGTAACGGATGCAATACCAGTCATGTAAGATTTGTCAGGATATTCAAATTTAAGATGAACATATTCGCCATCTAAAAACGCTTTTTCAAGCAATGTCAAACTTTCTTCGTTAGGCATGAGCAATGTTTCCAAGTCAATGGACCATTCTTTAAGACCTGCGATTGTAGACTTCCAACCGCCAGAACCTTTATGAGATGCGTCAATGCTATCTGCTTTACGAGATACATCACCGGAACGTTGACCGCCTAACAAAAGCCATTCAGCATTTGTAGTTTCGTCAGTGCCTACATTTAAGTAAATAAGATAATTTTTGCCGGCTGTAGGCATTGCAGCTTGTGCCGGTTTATATAATTTTTTTGGTGTGGATGCTGGCATTAGAATATACCTCCGTTAGTTTCCTCTTTTAA
>ERZ791680.592-NODE-592-length-37314-cov-7.211922_pt1 | contig 37314 bp, 29 predicted proteins | sample MGYA00510051_ERZ791680 | MGnify/ENA primary metagenome ERZ791680 (study PRJEB30046, sample SAMN00715238) | human gut metagenome | study: EMG produced TPA metagenomics assembly of the A metagenome-wide association study of gut microbiota in type 2...
TGCCCTGGAAAAACCATACAGGAAATAAAACATTGCCTATAATTCCACAGTACATAACTTGAAACAATAATATATCGATCGTGTTCCCTAGGAATATGCGTTGCAAATTATAAACAGCAAAAAATACGGCCGTAACAAATATTAATATACATACTTTTCCATAAAAATATTTGGCAAATAGAGATCCTATCTTCTGTTCTTCAGCCTGTGCTATTGCCTTTGGAGCCGTTAAGGAGTACCCAAAATCAACGAAGATTCGGAAATATTCCATAATACCTTGCATAAATGCAATCATTCCAAAATGCAAAGGTCCTAATACGCGAATTAAATATGGTACCAAAATAAAAGCGAGTACATACTCTAAGGCGCGTAGGGTTAGTAGAGAAAATATATTCTCTATTAATACGGAGTAACTCTTCCTCACATTACTTTTCCTCTATCATTAATATCTATCAAACCTTACTAACCATGCTTTCATAATTAGAGAAAATCCCATAGTATTATCAATTAAAAATATAAAGATAATCTCTATGGGTTTTAATCATATGTTACATACAACCGTATAAATATGGTTATGATTCATATTCAATAATACAATTTAACCAATACCCTCTTTATATCTTGTTTGCACTTCCATAATGGGTTATGGCTAGTATCAACTGTATGATCTAAGACATAGTGCTTATATTGAGTGAGTAAATCATTGTACTCTGTCTTACATTTATTAACATGAACTCTACGAGATAATTCCACATAGGAATTTAAAAGATACAATTGCAGTTCGTTCTTTACACTACTACAGTGCTCCATAAGATAATCATTCATATATATATGGGACTCTACGGTATCTGTCATAAAACGTCTACTAAAATTAGCCATTATACTACCAGCGCGTTGTACATAATAATAAAGAGGTTCATTTACTGTTACTATAGTATTAGCATTTAAAAATAGCCTGAAAATAGTAAAATTATCCTCTTGAACTCTCCCCTTTGGAAAACGAACTAATACTGTCCCATTGAATAACTCAGATTTAAAGAGTTTATTCCATACTACATTGAGATCGAATGGTTCCGTTTTTAATAGATAATATCGTAACATATCCATGCCTGTGAAAGTTCCTGTATCATCTTGAACAGACATAGTATGTATACTAATATCATCATCACCTCTATAGATATAATAATTACAAGAAACCATATCAGCATTGCTACTATTCGCTACAGTAAGCAATCTTTCACACATTGTATTTTCTATAAAATCATCACTATCAACGAATAAAATATAGTCTCCTGTAACATGATCTAAACCATAATTACGGGCATCGGAAAGCCCTCCATTTTCTTTGTGAAAGACCTTTACACGTTTATCCTTCGCCGCATAAGAATCCGCAATAGAACCGCTGCGATCAGTTGCCCCATCATCAACTAAAATAATTTCTAAATTTTGATAAGTTTGATTAAGTATTGATTGAATACATTTATCAACATACTGTTCAACATTATAAATAGGAACAATAATAGAAAGTAACGGCTCCATATACTTAATCCTTTCGATTTATCTTATAGGCAACAATATTATGTCCACAGCGTTGGTTCTCAGGAGGCATCTGCATATAATCATCATACATATTATCTAGATATTGTCTCCAACAGGACATAACAGAAAATAATTGGTCTTCAAACTCAATTGTCGTCATCTTCTCAAAGTCCTTTTTAGGTAATCGTTCCTTTACACCTTCACCCCATGCAATTACACCAACATGCTCCGAGGTGTTGTAATCATAGGATTTAGCCAATCGATCCATGATATCAATACAACGTTGTTTACCAAATAAACGACATAATGGTACAACAACTAATTTACCTAAAGCATGGATGAGAGATTTTCCCTTAAACAGTTTAGCGCTAGCTAATGTAAGTATTTTTTGATAAAAAATCGATTTATCATAAATCTCTTTCATAATGGACATATCTTCACTAAATCCATCAACAGGAAAAATATCTATCCATAAATACTTGCTACGTAATGTATTAGAATATGTATTTTCACAAGGAATATTTTTATTGATGATAGCTGCATAGGTTGCATCTAAGCTATGATTGATAGGATTTGCGATTAACTCTAATCCATCATGATCATAATGCTCTTTTAACGTTAATAATCGTTCGTAATCAGGTCTTGGCATGCAAACATCAATATCATCATCCCAAGGTATAAACCCTTTATGTCGAGCTGCACCTATTAATGTGCCATAACATAAACTATATTTTAAATTATATTTTTTGCAAAATTTGTCAAAATCCTTGAGAAGATTCAACTCTTCTAGCTGAACCTCTCGTAAAGATAATTGTTGCATACTCACTCAATCCCATACTAAATAACGGTAACATTTGTATTAGATACAAATTTATTGAGGACGCGTACCTCTTCAATCATATCTTGATGACTCATCAAGAAGCTTTCAGAGTCCTCTCTAATACATTTTAAGAACTCAACGATTTCATATCGTAAGCCTTCACCTTCAAACTTATAGAAGTATTTTTGGTTTAAGTTCACATCTTCAAAACGCAATTCAAAGAATTCTGTTTTCCACCAAGGCGCTGGTACATAAATATATCCTTTAGAACCAGATATAACTAAATCTCCCTCTGCCTTAGCATTGATTGCCACAGTAGCGGAGGCCATAGCATCATCATAAAGAAAATTAATCTTTGATAAAATATCGACATCGTCAACCTTATGACTTATAAAATCAACGCGATTATAATCAAATCCTAGGAGTTTAAAGATAGCTAATAATGGATAGGATGCTAAGGATAAAATACTACCACCAGCTATTCTAATTTGATTAGCCAAATCTTCCCCCAAAACTTGTGTAAAATTAGCTTCTACATTAAAGATTTTACCAATTTTTCCACTACGAGCCATGGCAATTAACTTATTAAATGCAGGACTATAAGCTGTTTTCAAGCCTTCCATCAATACTAAGTTGGAAGATTTCGCCAAGTCCATTAAGCGTAATGTTTCATCAAGGTCACTACTAAATGGGAATTCTGTTAATACATGTTTTTTGGCTTGTAGTGCTTTTTCGATATAAGCACCACGTTTGGATAAAGGCATATTAATATATACTGCATCTACTTTATCCAGCAATTCTTCAGATGAACCAAATTGTTCTAAATTATTAAATTGATGTGATTTATAGATAGTATCAACCGACTCTGCCTCTGTGTACCCACCAATAATATCAATGCCACTAACAAATTTAGACTCATCCAAAAATCTATCTAAAATAACTTCATTACCAATGATACCAAGTCTAATATTCTCAGAATTTCTAATCTGCGTACTCGAAATACCTTGTGTTCTTGGTAAGTAAACTACCTTGCAATACTCATTTAAATAGTCAAAATAGCCTTCCCAATCAGATCCAACGGTAAATATATCTACATTAAATCGTTTGATATCATCTATTTTTTGGCCAAAATATTCTTCTACTACAATTTCATCTGCGAAACCTGTAGCACGCACATTATCAATGCGCGTCATTAAAGAATCACGAACGTTAAATTTACCTCTAGATTTATCAAAATAGTCAGACGTAACCCCAACAATTAGGTAATCACCTAATGCCTTTGCATTCTTTAATAGATTGTAATGTCCCTCATGAAACAAATCGTATGTTCCATATGTTATCACTTTTACCATATTATTTACCTGTAATCTCTTTAATGACTGATTTCATTGTTTCTACGAGCATTTTATTATCCTCAATGGTTGTATCGCCAATATGAGCAACGCGTAGAACGTATTCTTCATTAACTCCACCCGTAGGATTTACAAAAATATCATATTTATCCTTCAAGATTGTAAATACCTCTTTAGCAATTGGTTGTTCAAAACGGATAGGAGTAACCGCATTACTGATGCTGAAAGTAGGAAGAGATACTGGTAATTCTTTAATTCTATTTCTGAAATCTTTCGCCACACTATCAATACGAGCTAAATAGTTTTCAAAACCTTCCTCTTCAATCAGATGTAATGCTTTATTCATTTCTAAACATACCCCAACAGCAGGTGTGAATGGTGTTTGACCTCTTGTAAAGTTTTTTACATATTGGTTGAAATCGAAGTAAAGATTCTTAATATGATTATTTTTTACACGTTCTTCATATAATCTATCACTAATTACAATAGGGGATATACCTGGTGCAATACAAAGGCCTTTTTGAGAACTCAAAATAGTAACATCAATATTATTACCAGCCATATCATAATGATCAATTAAGAACGAACTAATCGCATCAATTACCAAGTATGCTTCTTTCTTTTTAGCAAAGTTGCTTAATAAATTAATATCATATAACTGTGCGGTCGAAGTTTCATCAATATTAGCAATAACAAATGTAAATGATTGTTCTTCTACGGCAGCAAAGTGTTTTGCGGTTAGCTCCTCACCCTCGTCTAATTTAATCACGGTATGAGGTATCTCGTGGAGTTCACATAAATCGACGAAACGTTGACCAAAAGTACCACCATTAATAACTAACACATGGTCTGTTTCATTCATACAATTCATAATAGTAGCTTCTAATGCACCCGTACCAGAAGCTGTTAAGTAGATGGATTTATAGCTTTCTGGTGCATTCATAAATTTTTTAAGCAGTCTATCTGAATCTAACATAACTTCAGAAAATTCTGTTGTTCTAAAATAAGGAACTTGTTGATGTCTTACATCAAGAATTTCCTGTCTCATTTGAGTTGGTCCTACTGTAAATAGTTTCATAATATAATCCCCTCTTATTATTTCCAATACACTCTATAGTTATGATGCGGTACCTGTCGATCTTTAGGTGGTGCTTCCATATAATTATTGTACAAATGACTTAAATAGAAATCGCTATCTGTAAGTCCCCAAAACTCAGTATCCTCAAAAGGATATAAACTTCTATTATCAAACAAAGTTTTTTCGTATACTTCCCGTTTATTACCACTCGCACAATCGACGAGAACACTTATGTAGTTCGAATTGGAAAATGGATACTGTTGGGCATCTTGATTAATCTTTTTGATTAAACTTGTAGTTGGTAAAAAATGCATTAAACTAATAGCACCAAATTTTAAGAATGTACGAACATAACCTTTTAACTTTGCAAAGCTACCTTTAGAGTCTACATAACGATTACTGAATGTAAACTTCATAGAAGACCCATGGAATAACAAGTTTAAAAATTGTTGATGTCTAAATATTTTTTGTTGTGCCTGTGTTTCATCCGGTAACCCATCAATTGGGAAAATATCTATAAATACACCTGCTTTATCAAAATTACGCCATAATGTATTATCAATCATAACCGTTTCTTGATCGAATACCTTAGCCATTGTATAGGTATAAGTATCATCATTTTCAATAGAAAACACTTGATATCTTGAGTTATGCTCATTATATGTCTTAATAAAGCGATTATAATCATCCCGTGGCATCATGATATCAATATCATCATCCCATGGAATAAAACCTTTATGTCTAACGGCTCCCAACATCGTTCCATACGCTAATACATATCGAATACCATGTGTATCACAAAAATGTGCCACATCTTTTAAAATATCTAAAGCGACACTCTTAATCTCCGAAAATCCAATTTCTCTCATCAAAAAAATTCCTCCATAATACAAATAGGTCTATTATTTAAAGAATTTTCTTTTCAAGAATAATCCACCTTTTTTAATCCAGTTTTGTGGCTCCATAAAGGATACGTTTTGTTCTTTATAGTCGATGTTATTAGCTTCAATCCATACGTCGAGCAAGATTTCGCTTACAAAACCATAAATGCGAGCTTCGTATGTATCGTAATTGGAAATATCGACGCGATGTTCGATTTCCTCCAAGATGGAGAACATCCACTCGCAGTATTGATCAAATAGGTCGCGGCGCATAACAAACATATTGAACATGTGCGCCCATGTGCGATTGCAAACCTTTGTGAAAGCAGCGCTATATTCTGGATATTTTTCAGCGATGATTTGCTCTGCCGCATCAAGGCCGTCGCTGTGATGGGCATGATTATAGTGAGAACGGTTAGATTCAATATAATATTTACGCTTATCTGCTACCACAACAGGATACTCTGAAAGTAGTTTTTCCCATTCTGGACCTGTAAGAATTTGATTCTTTTTATCCTCTACGGAACGCACCTCTTTGCGCGTAAAGTATCGTCTGTAATGAACAAGACCGATATAGTCCGCATCAAGGTTTTTCCAAGCCCAATAAAGGCCTGTTAACTCACAATAATTCGCATTTTTTGAGGAGATATTATCTCCTGTATGATCGCCGGTATAACCAATATCAGCTTTGCCTTCTCGACCTACATGGATTGGCATGTATACGGAATCCTCTGGCATCCAATATTGCTTATGTGTAGCTACTAAAATCTTAATATTCACTAGTACTCTCCTACATGAGTGTTGTCTCTCAAGTCTATCTACTTACCATATGAAAACTTGTTTAAGCTAACTCTTTTTCTACTAATGCCAAAGCGCTAGCAATAACCTTATCCATATCGTAATATTTATATTCCCCTAAACGACCACCAAAGATAACATTGGAAATCGTTTCAGCCTTTTTAACATATGTTGCGTAAAGGTCTAAATTCTTTACATCATTCACTGGATAATAAGCCTCTTCGCCAATTTTCCAGTCTTTTGGATATTCTTCTGTTACATATGTAACAGGTTGTGTACCAAATTCAAAATGCTTATGTTCAATAATGCGAGTATACGGAATGTCCCCTTCCGTATAGTTCACAACGGCAACACCTTGATGGTTTTCCTCTTCAAGACGTTCAGTTTCAAAGTGAAGACCGCGATATTCCAATACACCTTCAGAGTAATCAAAATACTCATCAATAGGACCTGTATAGATGATTGTATCTGCCAAGGCTTCATATTCATCGCGATGTTTGAGGAAGTCTACACCTAAACGAACTTCAATACCCTCTAACATGCGTTCAATCATCTTCGTATAACCGCCCATAGGAATGCCTTGGAAACGGTCATTAAAGTAATTGTTATCGTAGGTATAACGAACTGGTAAGCGTTTAATAATGAAAGCTGGCAATTCTGTACATTTACGGCCCCATTGTTTTTCCGTATATCCTTTGATGAGCTTTTCATAAATATCTGTACCTACAAGGCTAATAGCTTGCTCTTCTAGGTTCTTAGGTTCACTTGTAATAGCAGATCGTTGCTTGGTAATGATGTCCTGTGCTTCTTTAGGAGTTCGAATATTCCACATTTTGGAGAAGGTATTCATATTAAAAGGCAAATTGTACATTTCACCTTTATAGTTCGCTACAGGACTATTTACATAGTGATTGAACTCAGCAAATTGATTCACATAATCCCACACATGCTTTAAGGAGGTATGGAAAATATGCGCACCATACACGTGAATGTTAATATCGTCTTTGCTTTCACAATACAGATTACCTGCTATATGATTACGACGATCGATAACAAGTACAGATTTACCACGCTTGTGCGCCTCATGGGCAAATACAGCACCAAATGGGCCCGCCCCAACTACTAAATAATCGTATTTCATTAATAGGCCCCTTTCGATTTAACGACAGCCAACACAGTTTTCAATAGATATACAATATCGATCCAGACGGACCAGTTATGAACATACCAAGAGTCCATTAATACCCGTTCTTCATAGGTAGTATCGCTACGACCGCTCACTTGCCATACACCGGTAATTCCTGGTGGTACAAGGTAAAAGTCGTTGATATAGTCGCCGTATTTTACGATTTCATCGCGCACGATAGGGCGTGGACCTACAAGACTCATATCCCCAACGAGAACATTCCACAATTGTGGCAATTCATCAAGACTCGTTTTACGTAGGAATTTACCAATTCTTGTAACACGAGGATCATCTTTTAATTTGAAATCTCGTTCCCATTCTTCACGAGCTGCAGGATTTTCTTTCAAATATACCTCTAGCGCCTCTTGCGCATTAGGCACCATGGAGCGGAATTTATAGCATGGGAACTCTTTACCACCTTGGCCAACGCGCTTATGACCAAATACGATAGGCCCTGGAGAATCTAGATAAATCAATACAGCTACAATGGCTAAAATTGGCAAAATCAAGAGGCCCCCACATACAGTAGCTACAATATCAAATATGCGCTTCATAATGCGGTTAGACTTGCGAGCCAAGTTATTTTGTACGCGCAATACAACGGCTTGCTCTTCCATCATGCCCCGAGCCGTAATATTACTTGTGGGCAAACCAAATAATTCAGGCACAAAGGCTACTCGTTTTACCAATAATTGCAATCGATTGATCAAAGATACTAACTTTTTAGGTTCTAACCCTGGTGCACAAATAAGAACTGTTTGTACACCTGTATCTTTGATAACATGTTCAACATCGGAAAAAGCACCTAAACATGGATATTCTTTAGCAATAGTAGAGGATTTGGGATTATCATCTACATAACCAATAATCTTGTACGTAGCAATTGGCATGCGATCTAAGGATTTCTTTACGAGCTCTGCTGTTTTACCTGCCCCAACGAGAAGGACTGGTATATTTAAATATCCTGCTTTTGAAAGAATCTTACCTACAATAAAACGACTACTAAAGATAAAGAGCAGCATAAATAGATAAGCAAAGATAACAAAGAGTCTAGATACATCGTTGATTACATGACCTGTGTACATGAGTACAATGGATACAACGACGCCAATAGTAATACTGCGGAATAAATTCTTCATCGTATCCCAATAAGGAGATACTACAGAATAAGCATTATTGAGCAATAATATGGCTAAAAATACAAAAGGTATAATGCCATATACATAGATTTCATCTACCTTAAAATTTGAACTTACTGGTAACAATGGCAAGTTTAAACGCAAATGATAGGCCGCTAATGTGCCTAACACAATAGAAACATAATCTGCTATAAGCACTATGATTTTGCTAATAAGCAATTTGTTGTGATTATTATATCCAGAACTATTCATACTAATACCCCAAACTATAAAAAAAGGTTGTTTTCTCAATACAATTTTTAAGAAAACAACCTCTAAAACATACGAATACAATGTACCAATATTTACATATATTGTATCATATTCAAAAGTTTAAAACTATGAAAAAACATAGATTTTAGCTATCTTTTATGTAGTTATATATATTTTACAATTTAGTTAAACTAGGAATAAATTTCTCATAAAACCTAATTAAACACATCATTAAATAGCAGTATACTTCTTATATAATTCTCAATTATTTCGCAATTGGAGCATAGTGGCTACCATGAAATACATGATGCGCATGCCCGATGAATTATCTAATGTATATTCTACCTGTCCGAAAATAAATACATAGGAAATGATTGCAATCACAGCACAAAGACTATAAGGATCACGGTTCTTAATCCAAGATACAAAATTATCAATCACAATCGTACCAAAGAAGATGAGAACACCTAATAACCCAAGAATACCAACCTCGCTTAAGAGTTGAATAAAATTATTGTGTGCATGATATAAATGCTGTTTTTCTGAAGGTAAGCGGTAAGACTCTTCATATTTAGTACGCCATTGACCTATACCAACGCCTGTCAAAGGGTGATCCTTGAACATATTGATAGACGATGTCCATACCTCGAAGCGCCCTAAATTAGAACCATCTGTCGTTGTATTTGTAATCGATTCAAATCTAGCTACATATTGTGGTTGTGTACTAAATCCCCAAATGACACCACCTAATGCGGCAAGAACTGCTATTACATAGACAAAGCGTTTTAATAAATATGGCAAAGATACGATAGGTATGAGAATCATATTAAATAGCCATGATCCACGACTTTGATTACCATACATACCGAATCCAACACAGCCGAGAGCCCATAGCGCTGAAGCTTTCACATAGGTAGGAAATGCCTTATCTAACAAAATAACACAGAATATAGGCACTAACATAACCATAATACCAGCAATGGTCAACACACTACTGCCGAAGCCCCAACCACGCATAGCCATACCAGAAAAATGTTGGTAAAAGGCTACTAAATTATCGATGCCAAAATCTACAAAGAATACGGCAAGCATAATAAATAGTGTTTTCTTATCTCGTATACAGAGGGCGATAATGAAAAACACAGGTATGCGCCATAACCATACATTGATGAACTCTGGCAATCCTACAGATATATTATTTGTTAAGACTGCTGAAGGTAATAGCAATAACAACATAACAATTAATGCTTTACTATATTTTTTGACATAAGATGGAACATATACATCATGCCTATGTTTCCAAATATAGATAATACTTAACAGAATTGCAACACTATAAAAAACTTGACCTGCAGCCATGGACAATCTTGTAAAGCACACCATCAATGTAATCATGATGGCAATCCATGATTCTAACCTTATCTTTGATAATACTCCCACGTATATTCCCCTTATCTATTTCGATACGCAATAATAGATCAATGACTATATTAATAATAAATTTAATGGCTTATAAATTAATAATAGATTCAATTAATGCACGGTGGCTAAATTGTTCATTAGCATCGCGTAATCCCTGATCATATCGCTCTTTATTGTTCTGTAATGTATCTACAAAGTGTTGAATACCTTGAGCAATAGTATGTACGGTATCTAAATTTAATACTTCCCCTATTGAATACTGTTCTAATACCTCTGGATTAATTTCTGGAGATATAAGAACAGGCTTGTAAAAGCCAATCGCAGTAAATAGCATAGCTGCCCAATGGTAGCGATAACGTTCAGCTCCATACGGCAATAGTAAAGCATCTACACTCATCAATGCTGCATCCCAGTCCTTTCCAATCAAACTGGCATGGATAAACTTGATATTACTATATTGACTATATTTTTTGATAATCGATTCAAATAATTCGCCATCTTCAGGCTTTACAGTGGCCCCTTGTACAACGAGTTGTACCGCATCATCATAATTAAGTGATACAAAGGCATCGATGAAGCGTTCAATATTCTTTTCTTTTCTAAACTGACCAAAGAAACCAAGCTTAATGGGCTCCTCTTTCGTTATAGTTAAGTGCCCTTGTTCAGTGCTTAATTCAGTAGATGGCAAGAATACAGGCGGCAATATTTTGCGAACTCTTGGCAAATCGGAACGCAACATATCATCTCGCAAAGAGATAACATCGAGATACAAATTCTTATACGCATTAGACCGATGAGCTTGCTTGATAAAGCGCTCCATTTCACCCTTACCGATACCATGGAAGATAACGTGAACCGCTGCGGCGCTGTCCTTTAGTGGTGTATCTAATAATGCTTTAATATAGCGATATGTACCAGTAGGAATGATTAATGCATCAATCTTATATTCTTTAATTTTTTGAGCTGCTGATTTGAACCAACTGCGACGACGACGCTCCCGTAAAATGGATAAAAAGGGCTTTTTCCATTTAGAAGCACCTGCATAGGTCACTACCTCACCACCTTCTAAATAGACTACATCTACACCATAATCTACTTTGAAAGGAAAGTTTTCCGGTACGAATAATAAGGGTTCATGACCTTGTCGTTTTAGTTCATTGATGAGGATTCGATCAAACTCCACCTCATGACCAGCAGGCATGACAATACTTTCTAAAATTGCTACACGCATAGCACACCTCTAGGCCTTTATGTACGGTTTTATATTTTCTTGAATCATAGATTCGTATTCATCTAACAATGCATAGCGATTACGATATTGGCTACGTTTTTGAGACTTAATCTCCTCTATCGGTTTCCGTTCTTCTTTAAGAGGAATCACATAGTAATTTGGATCAGATTCCATTACAGAACCACCGATATCCTCCCATAACGTATCTAATACGGCTACCTTAGACTTATGGCCTCTCACCATATGGGAGTTAGCGTAGAATCCTTCATCAGATACAGCCAAAATAGAGTCAATCTGTGCTGCACGACCGATTTCACGAATCAAGAAGGTAATAAAATTCTTTGGACGATAGCCATACATTTTCTTCGTAATTTTCTTAGCCCGGTCAAGGCCATCTTTATAACCTTGAATCGTACCAATGACAAGCGTACGTTCTCCTTTAGGACCCTTAGCAAAACGAATATTGGCATGGTATACACCTTTATCTTCTAGCAAGAGCATAACCGTCAAGAAGCCTTCTTTTCGTTGACCTGGCTCGTAATAAAGATGAGCAGACATATCGAGCTCATCGGATTTCCAAAGTGTAATGCCTCGTTTTTTATCAAAATAATCAAACTGAGCTTCGTCTACGTACATGAGCTGAATTGCTTCATCCGTAAATACCTCTTGTAAGATGGTGAAATGCTGACGAAGGGCCTCTAAACGCCACTGTGGCGTAGAATTTTTGATTAAAAACATACGGCTCATCAATTCGTAGAGACTCGGATGTTTTTGTAACATAGTTGGATCTGGTGTATAGGATGTAAAGAAGTTTTCAAACTCTGTAACCGTTGCGTCATGACGACAAGAGCGCATCGTATGTAAGAAGGTACGTCTCGTTTCACGCCATGTGCGCTTACCATATATAGCACGACCTATGTGCCAATGCTTTCCAAAATTGCCTAACATAATACTCCCCAATCTATTACAATTTACCTTTAGATTTTAGTAAATAGTAAAATTTCACGTATTTAGTCATCGTATAGAAATAATGATTTACGGACAAGATAAAGCCCATTTTACCATCTAGTATACCTCCTTGAAGAAGATATACTTTAATAAAAGCCCATGTAGGACGAAGGATAATATCCTTGAAGAAAGAACAGCTTTTACCATTATCGCGATATTTTTCAGCAGATAATGTAGTATAGTTGTTGAATTTATTGAAATATTGATGCCAATTATCATAGGTATAATGATACATCGGATGTTGTAATTTCTCTGTTGGATACGGAGTAATAATGGCTGGGTGTACATATCCCTCTACATAGCTGCCCTCTTTTGGCATGAGGCGAAGTACATAGTCTGGGCGCAATACGCCATGTGTAGCGTGGTTATGATGGAATTTGTTACGTCGTTGAATCCAATATGCCTTATCGGGTTTATGTACTACAATGTCTTGAATTTCCTTTGCAAGTGGCTCAGAAATACGCTCATCCGCATCAAGGAATAAAATCCAGTCGGACTTAGCCTGTTCAATGCCAAAGGTTTGTTGTGCTCCCCAATCGCCATTCATAGCGTGTTGTACAACACGAGCCCCCATGTCTTCAGCTATTTTTACCGTATTATCAGTACTAAAATCATCGATGACTAAAACTTCATCGGCAAACTGCACTGATTCAATGCAGTCATGAATATTATGTTCTTCATTTCTCGCTAAGATTATTACAGATACAGTTGCCATAGATTCACCTTTCACTTATAGACTTATTTTTTAACAAGTACAATAATTTTCCATTTTTATATATCTTGAATTGCAATAAGTAATGCGACAAAAATAAATTAATTTTCTAATCTCATGTTTTAACATGTCAAATGGTGTTTTAAATTCAAGGCATTTCCTAGGTCGATTATTAATCAGCATTAGTACTTCTCTTAGTTTATCTAGTGTTACTTGAGCTAAATCAGTTTTCTTAGGAAAAAACTCTCGAAGTAAACCATTACTATTTTCATTAGTACCACGTTGCCATGCTGCATAGGCATCGGCAAAATACATTGGTATTCCAAACTTAGTTTCAACCTGTTCATAGCATGCAAATTCTTTACCACGGTCTACCGTAAAAGTTTTAAGTAGTTTACTTGTTAATGTATTGTATAGCGAACTAATAGCTAAAAACATAGAGTCCTTAGTTCGGTCCTCCATTTTTACTGCTATATAGAATCGAGTTTTGCGTTCAACAAATGTAACTAAACAGCCTTTACTTTCTCCTCTGGATGAAACCATTGTATCTAGCTCCCAATGACCAAAAACCTCTCGGTCTTCAACTTCTTGAGGTCTTTCTTTAATGGTTCTTTTAACGGTGAATCGTCCACGCTTTTCTTGTGTACTAGGCTTTTTCCCTTTCCGTCGAAGTACAGTTTCTGTTACAGTAAGAAAACCACGATGGATCCAAGAATATATGGTCTTAAAGCTAAGAACTCCAACTAATTCAGCACTAACTATTTCTTCTGAAGACCAAGTTTGTTGTAATCTAGATTCAATTAAAGCCGCTAATTGAGGTGTTAACTTTGTTGGTCTGCCTCTATTAGCAGACTTACTAATTGCTAACTGATGTGCTTTAATCGCAGAATATTCGCCTTCAACGCGATTTAATTCTCTTGCTACGGTAGAATGGTGGACACCAATTAAGCTAGCAATTCTACGAATAGAGTATCCTTCTTTTCTTAAAACTTCTATTTGACTTCGTTTTTCTATGGTAAGATGTATATAGCTCATATTAGAGACCTCTGTGTTATGTATTTGTGGTTATTTACATTTTACACGAGATCTCCAATATGAGTTTTTTTATTTGTCGCAATATATTTTACAATTCATCATATTAAATTTATATTCTGACTCAGAAGAAAAAATATACTTATAGTAAATTATCCTCTATGATTAATTAACCACATTGTTAGTAATGTCCAATCTCTCGCATTATCAGCATGATTATCTATAGGCCTTACAGGCTCTACTGATTCTGTTGTTGCTGCATTACTTTCACCATAATCGCCTCGAACATCACCTATAAGAGAATCTGTAATCCATTGATATGGTGTAACCAATGTTTCTGGCTGGTCTTCAAATAAAGATGGTGCAATAGAATAATACTCAAAACCTTTTGGAGCTATAGCTTCAATAATAGTTGGCATCAAACTCATATGAGTCCCTTTAGAACTAACAATCATATCTTGATTTAAATCAGGATGTTGCAACAAGGCGACCGTACAGAAGGTATCGCGCAATGTATAGTCACGACGAATAAGCGATGTATTATTTAAAGACCCAAATAAATTGGAATGATCACCAGTTACGATGAATAAACTATCTGGAAAAGCCTTTTTCATAGCCTCTACAAATGTAAAGATAGCTTTATCACTATAGCGATAGGTAGCGAGTTCCTTATTGCGAGTTTTATTCGAACGTAAATCCTCACCCACATCTGGCATAACCTTTTCAGGATCATAATCAAGCAAGGAATCCTCCATCTTATAAGGACCATGATTAGAGGTTGTATAAATGAAATGGAATGTTGGTTCATTAATCGATTTAATTTGTTGCTCAATATTTTCTAAAAATACATGATCATAAACACCAACCCAAGTTTTCGGTGCATCTGGACCACAAAATATAGATGCGCTTTCTACACGATCAAATCCTTGTGCCTTGCCAAAATGATTAAAATTACCATATGATGCATTACCACCATACCAATATATTGTCTGATAGCCTAATCGCTTCATTTGATGTGCAAAAGACGTAGGAAATACACCTTTCCAAAAGCTTTCTCGTTCATTAATTTCTAAGCCCGCATCATAGATACCACTCATAAGACTGACAATAGATGGTCTTGAAACATTACCAGCAGGTAAAAAATTTGGAATCTGTACAGTATGGGGCTGACTTTTAAAATCCCACAGCCCTGGACAAATATTGAGCAGCTTATGTGTTTCATCTAAGGACCACTGAGGAATACTTTCACCAACAATAAAGAAAATATGTTTAGGTTTCGTAATCTTTGGCCCTTTAGCCATTTTTTTGAAAGCATATAGAGGGTTATCGAGCTGTTGCCACGTGTTTTTATATTCACTGGGAACAATACGATTTATAGCATCATTAATATCCTCTTCGGAAGCAGTGTATTCAGAGCGTAACGGGTGTTTGTAAACGGTTTCCAATGCACATAGATCTGGCACAGTAGCACGAGCAAAGAAGATATCTTCTTTAACCACTGTAGGAATTGTATCCCATTCAGGTTTATTATCATGAGATAAGGTACCCCCATAGCGGAACCAATAAAAACCTACTACAGATAGAGCTACTAATAAAATGTTCCACCCGACTATCATCCACGTATCTGTCAAATACGACTCTGGATATGGAATGGATGGCAAGGATAAAAATAGTGTACCCATATACCAAGATACAATAGCAATAGGGATAAAACCTAATAATACGAGTGCTCCTCGATCTTGATTAAAGAATACATCTATCAAATTGCGTTTCTCTGCATGCTTACCATAGTAAACCATATAGTTATAGGTATCATGGAAATGTTTATAAAATATCATCTTACCAGCAAAGGCTGCATAGAGGACACAAGAATAGATTGTTAATACTATAACTCGAATTAAATCCTCATATTGATGGTATGTATCAAGCCACAATGCAGGAATAGTCACTAAGACTAAGGGAATCAAAAATACATACGCATCAAAATCCATTCCCCACCAAAAACCATATCGTAATGAACCTAAAGCGGCCTGCCATCTTCCCTTCCAAGAGGAGTATGGGTTATAAACAATCATAAAGATAATTCTAAATAGGGTTGCTAATATAGGTGCCCAAATCATTAATTTTATATTTTGTTGTATTGATAAATAAAATTGTTCACTCATTATATATCCTACATTTACAAAGGGGACGTGCTTTGATATTAATTATAGAAAAAGATATGCTTATAATTTTCCATTAAATTTAATCAAATAATATAGTTTTACATACTTAGTAACAGTATACATATAGTGGTATAAAAATAAAATAAAGCCAAATTTACCATCTAAAAAAACCTCTTTGTAAAATATAGATTTTAAAGAAGGCCCATTGAGGTCTCAAAATGATGTCTAGCAAAAATGAACAGGATTTACCTTATTCGTAATAATTTGCCGCAGCAGCTGACGAATATTTGTTAACTTTATTGAGATATTGTGTCCAATTATCATATGTATAGTGATACAACTTTCCTTCTAATGTATCTTGTGGGTATGGGCTGATAAAGGCTTCATGAACAGCACCTTCTACAGTTGCACCCTCTCGAGGCATCAATCGTAGCACCTTATCAGGTCTCACCACACCATGGGTTGCCTGATTATGATGGAACAAGTTATATCGACGTAGCCAATACGCCTTCGGTTCTCCTTGAATAGCTCGTTGAATAGACTTTGCTAACTCTGGTGATACACGTTCATCAGAATCGACAAATAGAATCCATTCACTCTGAGCTTGTGAAATACCAAAGCGTCGTTGTTGTGACCAATCTCCATTTAACGGATGTGGTATAACCTTTGCACCCAGCCCAGTAGCGAGTGATACTGTTTGATCTGTACTACCATCATCGATAACTAGGATTTCATCAGCAAATTGAATACTTTTAATACAATCTACAATATGTTGTTCTTCATTACGCGCTAAGATAATAGCCGTCACAGTACTCATAGATAATCCTTTAGCTTATAAATCAATTACATTTAATACATAAAAATGTGTAGTTTTTATTGGATGACATCCCCATGTTTAATACGCCATGCCGCAAGTTCGCGCATGTCTTTAATTACCTTACCATAGGCTTGAGGCATGTTTGTGCCTTGTTCCATAAGTTTTCCATTGTTATCTAGATAGAGTCTATGGTTAAAGACAAATTCCTCTTGTGTAAATAGACTTGGTACCATCGCTTCATAGGTTTGACCAGGGCGACCTACAAGTTCTGCCAACGTTGGAATGATTTGAATACTCATGCCAAACGCATTAGGAGCAAGCCAATCTTTATGAATGCCTCGTCCATAGAAGATAATTGGAATGGTAGATGCCACATTAGGACTTACTTCACGAGCAAAGGTAAAGCGTTCGCTATGGTCCCCAGTGATAACGAAGAGCGCCGATGGATCTGCTTTTTCTTCACTGGCGATAAACTGTCCCATCACATGGTCTGCATACCAAATATGACCCATTTCATTCAATTGCTTATCTGTTTCAGCAATTGTATCAGGCAAGTGGCCTTTTACCTTGTTCACATCATAGCCCTCTTTAGCGACGTTAACGCTATATGGAGGATGATTAGATGTAGTCATGATTACGTTGAGGATTTTTTCTCCTCTATGTTGATCCATGTATGTGGAGATAGCTTTAAACATATCCTTATCGGCTACGCCCCACGCATTGCTTTCGTCACTAGGCATTTCAGACGCATCATGGAATTCGTCAAACCCTTGAGACAAGGCGAAGTTCTTAACATTTTGCCATGTGCTAAAGCCGCCGTACCAGAATACTGTTTTATAGCCGAGTTTTTTCATAACAGAACCAATGCCTAAGCCGTACGGTTGTTTGAAACTTTCACCTTCATAGTTAGGATATAGACCTGTATCAGGCATACCAGTCAATAAACCGTTGATAGCAGGCATCGTACCTGTACCTTGAGCAAGTGCTAGCTGTGTACTCATCGCTTGAGGACTAGCAGCATATTTACGGCCTTGTTCAACAAGGTAGGCACCAGGTTCGTTGTATTCACCGAGGAATGGCCACAAACCATAAGATTCACCAAGAACGATGTTAATAGATTGCGGTTGCTCTGCTAAACGTTGGGTTGTAATCGTTCTTGTGAAAGAACCATCAAAATCCTTACCGTTAAACTTACCGCCGATGGCACTAATTTTTTCACTCAATTCTTGAGGTGTTAAATTGATGACCTCAAGCTCATCTGCACGCTTTGCAATGCTTTTAACGCGATAGAGAGCCTGCACATCATCAAGGATGGTTTCATTTAATAGATTAGAACTGAGACGCGCCGCACTTTCCCAGTTGATGGAATTTGTATAGTTAAAAGCACCACCAAATCTAAAGAATAGTCCTAGTACGCCAATAACTACAGTCAATCCAATGCCTGTAATCCATTGCGTTTTCTTCGTCTTAGGATACCACGTAGTACAAACTAGTTGAGTATTAGCGTAATCGCTATATTTCTTTGTACCCCACGCCAAGAAACGAACGAGGAACCAACAAAGGGCGGCACTCAACACAACAGCACCTACGATGTACATCAACGCATTATATTCATTGATGGCTGTATTGATAATGGCGCCGATATCATCGTTCTTACCATTAATGAGCATCGCATTGTAGGAGGAGTTAAAAATTTTATAGAACGGAATACGTCCCAAGAAAAGGAATGTTAACAGTACCGTTGCAATAGAATAGATAACCTGTTTAATGCGCAAGGATGGCCATTTTGGTACAAAGGTATGCACCAATGTGCCTCCTAAGAAGCCCAATAAGCACAAAGAACCAACGGTCTTGAGGCTCAATCTAAAGCCTAGCCATAAGGACGTAAGGATATTTTCCATCGTCACAGATGCTAGCTGTGATTGGAATACTGCAAGAAACACGATTCTAAATGCAGTCAACAAGGCAGAGAAAAAGATAAATACCTTAATCTCTGTCTTTATGCCTTCAAATAATCGTTGCCATCGGTTCATCATTAACCCCTAACTGTTCGTTCATATAACGTAACTACTCTATACTACCTAACTATAATTATGTTGGATATTTCTTACATTTAGGTCCCTTACATCGCTTACATTTACCGCATCCGCGGTCGATAGTCCCAGCACTGGCTGATTTCTCAGCACTAGTACTCTCCAACGCCTTCTTAGAGGCCTTACTATTCCATACGGGAACTATCGTTTCTACTTTTTTTCGGATTTATCTTTTTTCTTATCCTTTTTCTTGTCTTTTTTACTGAAAGTATCACCTAAAAAGACTGTTTTTAACTTATCATTTAAGACTTTAAGCTTCTTTTCAGCCTTGTCTTTCTTTTTCTTTAATTTATCTTCAGACTTAGAATGTTTATCTTCTTTAGACTTTTTATGTTTTTTGTCCTTTTTATCCTCTTTAGACTTCTTGTCATCCTTAGATTTCTTGTCTTTTTTAGATATCTTTTCGTCTTTGGATTTTTTGTGGTCCTTAGATTTTTTAGACTTTTCATCAGTCCCATTGATACGCGCCCATTCATCATCTACGCGTTTCAATTGCTTTTTAAGAAGCTTTTCCATCTTCTTATTGGCTTTATCGGAATCTAGGCCAGCTTTGCCGAATAACAAAGCATTTACCGCTGTATATGGATCTATGGAAGACAAATCCTCCTCATCCATATCATCATCGAATTTATCATTTGAGGATTTATGTTTATTTTCTTCATCCAAGTGATAGACTTCTAAACTTTCAACGCCATCTAGTGGATTGACATCCATATGTTCTACAAGTGCTTCATCAAGGTCAGACACCTCATGTTTGGAGCTTTCACCAGAACCTGTAAAAAGACCGCCCATAGAATGTAATTCATTCAATTTAATATGGTTCATGCCCACTGTAGAATCGTGCTGTGCAGGAATATCGGATAATTGAACCTGTTCCATAGCGTACACGTCGTTATTATGACTAGCACCCTTACCAAGATACGATTTATCAGCAATGATGATATCATCTTGATCGTCGCCTAACACATTGCCAAATAAATCCTCTTCAAGAGAATCATAGGTATGTAACATGGACATCCGTTTTTGAACCTCTTCAATTTGATTCCATAAATCTACGAGAGAGGATGTGTAGTAAACGCGTTCCTTAACCTCTAAATAAGCTTGGTAAACGATAGCCAATTCAGACTCATTGAGCCCCTCTTCGGCACCGATTTCTTCTATCATTTGTTGGATCTGTTGATCTCGATCATAACGTTTAATTAAGGCCTTGCGAATACGTTCAATCAATGCTGTATCGATGATTTCCACGGGTACCTCCAGTCTTCAATACACTCAGCCCTATCCACTAACTTAGTGCATACGAATCAATGTATAGAACCATAAAAAATAATTTGATTTTATAATCTCTAATATATTATTATATCAGAATTTATCTGCTTTTTCCTTAATAATCTAGGTGAAAGTTCCTTAAAAATAGAATAAAACCTCAATTTGAATGATGTCCTAGTCGTACAAATTTAGAACCACTAAAACAAGCCTTCCACATTGAGGTTTCTTATATACTTTTTACATACTAAAATAAATGGAATGAAAACATAAAAATAAGCTGACAAAATAATCTGACAGAATATACTAAAACAAGTTAACGGAATACACTAAAATTCGTTCCTTTGCATCACGTTCTTCAAAGAGATCACTGCAATCAATGGGTTCTTCCTGTTCTAAACGGACATGGTTATTTAAGAAGTTTTCTACCTCTTCATTGACGTAGTAGAAAAATAGCTTAATCTCCCGCGGACGATGATACAGAGAATCGAAGATATTTCCTAAGACCCGCTTAATCGTATGAAGCGCAAAGGGATTAAAGAAAAAACAACGATCTGCTTGATCTGGCAATTCATAGAGCGCCGCATCACCATGCACAAAGCTTACACGATTGCGAGCAGCTGGGCTTTCACCATTAATAAGAGCCCTTTCATAGAGGCGTTCATCGTATTCGATGCCGATGGAGTGACAACCCGTTTGGTATGCCATAAAAATGCTGACACGACCCTTGCCACTGCCATAGTCGATGAGGGTATTTTTCTTGCGAATATGACCGCTATTTGCCAAGCGCTCTAGCACACAATAATCCGTCGGCTCGTAAGGATGATGCTTCGTATCAGACCGACTATCATCGCGGCCTGCTGTCTTTATTTGTAAAACCTGTTCCCATTCCTGTTCACTTGTCATAAATCTAATCCTATCATGAGGTCCAATTTATATGACCTAATAATTAATACTAATCTTAATTTATATACATACTATACCCTTATTAGAGCCATATTTACAAATTAAAGGCAATCATATATTATATTAATCAAGGAAATCAATAGTTATAACATTTTAATGCATTCAAATGGAAAATAGGGTGGCAGCCCTGCTTTTTCTGTGCTAGTTACTGACGGAAATATCTATCTAGCCATTTGCAAATGTATTGACACAAGAAAAGCACCCATTAGGGTGCTTTTCTTGTATACAAACATTTATTGATGCTAATATGGTATACTAAAGAGTAACATTTCTATTTTCTCATGTGCAGAATATAAAAGGAGAATCTATTTACATGGACAGTGATCTGACCTTAGATTTTATAATTATCATCGTATTAATCATCGCGAATGGCTTATTCTCTATGACGGAATTGGCTATCGTCAATGCGAAGAAACGAAAATTAGAGGAAATGGCCGAAGCGGGCAATGAACGCGCTAAAAAAGCCTTTGAATTAGCAGAAAATCCAAACGAGATGTTCTCTACCATTCAAATTGGTATTACTCTCGTTGGTATCTTAACTGGTTTGTATTCTGGTGCTACCTTCTCTGGTCCATTAGAGGATATATTAGTAGCAAGCATTCCAAGCATCGAGCCCTATGCTGCATCCATTAGTTCCTTCCTCATCGTTGCTATCATCACCTATTTATCCCTCGTTATCGGCGAGCTCGTGCCGAAACGTTTAGCTCTGAATAGTCCTGAAAGTATTGCTGTTGTAGTATCTAAACCAATTTACTGGTTATCGGTAGCATTAAAACCTATCGTTAGCTTCCTCGGTGTTTCCACAGAATTCCTTTTAAAATTACTAGGCGTTACTGTGAAAGAAGAGGCGCCTGTTACAGAGTCTGAAATCAACAAGATGCTCACCGAAGGTGTTGCCATGGGTGCTTATGAAGAAGAGGAACCTATCCTCGTAGAAAATATCTTCCACCTAGCAGATATGAATGCTGGCGACATCATGACACCTCGTACACAGCTCAAATGGATTGACCTTAATGGCACAGAGGATGAAATTATGGAAGTCCTCAAAAATGCTAACCATTACCGCATTCCTGTAGGTACCGATTCCTTGGACGAACTAAAGGGTCTCGTAACTGTATCTGATGTATTGGTACAGATCATGCAACGTCCTAGCGAACGCTCTATTCATGATATTATTGAATCTTGTTTGAAAGAACCATTACTCATTCCAGAGTCCATTACCCTCATGAAATTGTTGAACGTACTCCGTACAGAAGGCGTTCACGAAACGATCGTTCTCGACGAATACGGCGGTTTCAGTGGTCTTGTAACCTTACATGATATTATGGAAGAAATCGTAGGTCTCATGCCTTCTGGTGAAGAAGAAATCAAGGAAGAAGAAAATAAGATTGTCGAACGTGAAGACGGTTCTTGGCTTGTAGATGGACTTCTCGACGTAGACGAATTCAAAGAATTCTTCCATATCGATCAAGAATTACCAGGCGAAGAAAAAGACTTATACAAAACAATGGGCGGTCTATTAAACGTTCTCTTTGGTCGCATTCCAAAAGAATTAGACAAAGCAAAATGGAATGGCTATACCTTTGAAGTGGTAGATATGGATAACACCCGTATAGATAAGATTCTTGTAACCTATGAAGAACCTATCGTAGTACAAGAAACAGAAGAAAAAGATTAATACCTACTAGCTTGTAGACTTATGAGCATTGTAGATTTATAAAGAGTGAGTTCTCCTATGGAGGACTCACTTTTTATATATACCCCTAGCCGTTTACAGCTAAATATAGTATTATTAAATTGTATAAAATATATAATCAGACCTAATAGAGCTATTAATTACTATAATTTTAATGGCTAATTTAGATCTACTCTCATAATATGGAGTCCTATGAATGCTACCTACATGTAGTTGTGTGTCATAGGGCTTATGTGTGGTATAAAGGAGAGATTCTATGAATCAACGAGTCATAGCAACCATAGGGGCCCTCTTAATCGGGACTGCTGTCATAAGTGGTTGTGGATCTGAAAAGCAACCTGAGGATACGAGCCTCAAGGTGCGTACTATCACCATCGGTGAAGAATCTGGTACTACAGGTGCTGGCTATGCAGGCACCATCCATAATAAAACAGAAACCAACTTGGCCTTTCAAATTGGTGGGCGCGTCATCAATAAATTCGTAAATGTTGGTGATGTGGTTCAAGCAGGACAAGTGATTGCTCAAATTAATGGTTCAGATACATCAGCTCAAGTGCAAAATGCTGAGGGTGCTGTAAAAGCTGCTCAATCGGCCTATGAATTAGCAGAAACCAATGCTAAGCGATATCGCGAGCTCTACGCGCAACAAGCGATTAGTAAATTGCAATTAGACCAAGCAGAAAACCAATTGAATGCTACCTCTGCTCAATTACAACAAGCACAGGCTAGCCTCAATTTGAGTAGCAATCAAAATAGCTATACTACTTTGACTGCTCCTGATACAGGTATTATTACAGCTTTCAATATTGAAGCAGGCCAAGTCGTAGCAGCCGGTCAAAGCGTCGGTACCTTAGCAGCTGGTCGCGACCCAGAAGCAGTCATTGCCCTTCCTGAACAAGAATTGACTAAGGTTCATGTGGGAAGCCCTGCCACTATTACATTCTGGGCTCTACCAGATGTAACCGTACAAGGTGTGGTCCGTGAAATTTCACCAGTTCCTGACCCTGTAGCGAGAACGTATACCGTAAAAATTACCTTACAAAATCCTCCAAAAGAGGTACAACTAGGCATGACGATCAATGCTAATCTATCTACTACAGATAGCACCAATATTTCCATTCCGTTAACGGCTCTTGTAAAAGACTCTAATGGCAATAATGCAGTGTATATTATCCGAGACAAAAAAGCTCATCTCGTACCGATTAAGACTGGTGAATTTGGTAAGAACTCTGTCATCGTCACATCTGGTTTAGCTAAGGGTGACATTGTCATCACCGCAGGTACCCAACAATTACAAGAAGGGACGGCGGTGAGTCAATGAAACAATTTAACTTAGCCGAATGGGCCCTCAAACATAAGTCCATTATCTACTACTTCATGGCTGTGCTCCTTACCTTTGGTATCTTTTCATACAACCATATGGGACGTATGGAAGACCCAGACTTTACGATGCGCACCATGGTAGTCGGCGTTGCTTGGCCGGGGGCTTCCCCACAAGAAATGTCGGATCAGGTAACGGACAAATTAGAAGAAAAACTGCGCGACCTACCTGGCGTCGATTATACAAAATCTTTCACAGATGGCAGCAAATCAGTTATTTATATTAATCTGAAAGAAAATCTACCATCCGATAAAATCCGTCCCGCTTGGGAAGAAGCGCGGAACATGATTAACGATGAATGGAAGTCATTACCACAAGGTGTTCAAGGACCGACCATCAACGACAGATTCGATGATGTATACGGCATTATCTACGCTATTAGCGGCGATGAATTCTCGTACGAAGAAAAGCGTCAACAAGCAGAAGACTTAAAACGTCAGCTTTTATCTGTTCCAAACGTTAAGAAAATCAGCCTCATTGGGGTTCAACAACAAACCCTTAATGTAACGATTAATAAGGATAAATTAGCATCCTATAAAATCAGTACACAACAGCTATTAACAGCTATTAAACAGCAAAGTATGATGGTTCCAGCTGGTATGATTACGACGGATACGAATAATGTATATCTCCGCGTGAACGGTCTATTCGATAGTCCACAAGCCGTACAAGATATGCCAATTCGCATCAATAATCAAACCTTGCGCCTCGGCGACATGGCTGATGTGACCATGACATACCAAGACCCTAGCAATCCTCAATTCTACTATGAAGGCAAGCCAGCTATCGGTATTGCCATTTCCATGGATGCTGGGGCTAACAATGTGGAATTTGGTGAAGCTATCGACAAAAAGCTAGCAGAGTTGAAGAAAACCATCCCTGCAGGCCTTGAACTCGATCAAGTATCTAACCAGCCACATATTGTTAAGGAATCCATTGGGGACTTCTCACAATCCTTATTTGAAGCCATCGCCATCGTATTGCTCGTAAGCTTTGCATCTCTTGGCTTGCGTACAGGTGTGGTCGTAGCCCTCACTATTCCAGTCGTTGTATCTACCACATTCATTTTGATGTATGAAAATGGCATTTATCTGCACAAGGTTAGTCTAGGTGCATTAATACTGGCTCTAGGCCTCCTCGTAGACGATGCCATCATCGTTGTAGAAATGATGAGCGTTAAGCTCGAAGAAGGTTGGGGGCACTTTAGATCTGCCACCTTTGCTTATCAATCGACAGCGTTCCCTATGCTATCTGGTACGCTCATTACCTGTACTGGCTTCTTGCCATTAGCACTCGCAGAAGGCATGGTAGCAGAGTTTACAAAATCTCTATCCATCGTTGTATTTATGGCGCTCATCCTATCTTGGTTCGCCTCTGTTCTCGTCAGCCCTGTTCTCGGTTATAAAATTATCGAAAACAAGGCTCCAAAACCTGAATCAGAATGGAACAAACGAGACCGTATCATGCATAAGCTCAGTGTTACATTCTATGATAAGTTTGAAAAACTGTTACATTGGGCCTTAGGACATCATAAGGTCGTATTACTCATAACCTTAGGTGCTTTTCTGTTATCCCTACTTTCACTACCATTGATTAAACAGGAATTTTTCCCATCATCAACGCGTAATGAAATCATAGTATCTATGCAATTTCCTCAAAGTTCGTCCATCGAATATACTACAAACCAAGCTAAAATCATCGACGAACACTTACAAGGTAACGAACATATTTCCACCTTTACATCCTACATTGGACAAGGTTCTCCACGTTTCGTCCTCACCTTGGAACCGGAATTACAACGGAACAATTTCTTGCAATATGTAATCGTCACAAAATCCTTAGAGGACCGCGATAAATTATATGCAGAATTGACGCCATACTTAAATGAAGAATTCCCATCTGCCCTTGTAAATACGCAGTTCTTACAAATTGGTCCACCATCTAAATATCCAGTGATGCTCCGCGTTTCTGGACCTGATCAAAAGGTGGTAAAAGAAATTGCCAACAAGATAAAAGAGAAGATGCAAGGCGACAAGGATTTACATAACATAGCCTTTGACTGGCCAGATACGGAACCAGTAGCCAATATCCATATCGATCCTAACAAGGCTCGCTTACTCGGTATCGATAGCTATGCCGTATCCTTACACTTACAAAGCCTATTATCTGGCACTAAATCTGGTGAATACTACGAAGGTAACCAAACAATTCCTGTGACATTCCGTTTAGGAGATAATGAACAACACAACTTAAGTGCTCTATCCTCCTTACCAATTCAAACAGGTAATGGTTCCTACGTACCGCTTAGCCAAATTGCAACCATCACCATGACTCAAGAGGATGGTATTATCTGGCATCGCAACATGATGCCAACCATCAGCATTCACGCTAATGTAAATGCTGGCGTCCTAGGCAATGCGAAAACTAAAGAAGTGTATAAATCCTTACAAGACATTCGCGATTCCTTGCCTACAGGATATACCATTGAACTTGATGGAGCCGCTGAAAAGAGCGTAACAGCTGTACAAAATCTGTTAACACCAATGCCGATTATGCTCTTTATGATCATGACAATCCTCATGTTCCAATTAAAGCGTATCGCCCTCATGTTTATGGCTTTGCTCACAGCTCCTCTCGGATTAATCGGCGTCGTATTAGCTCTGAATATTACGAGAACGCCATTGGGCTTTATGGCTATTCTGGGTATCATCGCCCTATCGGGTATGATCATCCGTAACTCCATTATCTTGTTAGACCAAATCGAAATCCACAAGGCAGAAGGACAAGAACCTCGTGAAGCGATTATCAACTCCGCTACACTTCGTTTCCGCCCTATCATGCTCACCGCTATCGCAGCGATTTTAGGCATGATTCCTCTCATGGGATCTGTATTCTGGAGTCCACTAGCTATCGCCTTTAGTGGTGGCCTACTAGTGGCAACAGTACTAACACTCATTGTATTACCAGTCATGTATGCAACATGGTATAAGATAAAATAAAAAAATCCCCCTAATATAGTTTTAACACTATTATTAGGGGGATTTTTATTACCTATTAAACTACAACGGCTGTGCCATTGCATGTAACCATGAGCATACCATTTTCTGCACCTACTGTGCTGTATTGGAAGGATACGCCGATAACAGCATTAGCACCCATTTTAGAAGCCCGTTGAGACATTTCATCAAGGGCTGCTTGGCGTGCATTCATTAAGGAGTTTTCATAGCTGCCACTACGGCCACCAACGATGTCGCGAATACCAGACATGAAATCTTTCACAAAGTTACGGCCTTCTACGACTTCACCAAATACGATACCTTTATACTCTTGGACAGGTTTATTTTCAATATGCATAGTTGTAGTAATAATCATAATTGTATCCTCTCTAATTGACTACAATATATTTTGATTAATTATAGCAAGGCTTTCACAGAAATACAATCACATATTATATAAAAAAGACCTGTTCACTATTTCATAATGAACAGGTCTAATTTTATATTATCTATCAAAATCGCGGTCTAGGTTAACCTCTTTCAAAGGAACAAGTTTTGTTTTCTTGATGTATTTGTAACCTAAGTATACTGCGAAGAAGATTGGCAAGCCGATGTACGCAACGGATACGCCATACCAGTCGATTGTATCGCCTGTGAAAGCGGAGTAGTTTTGGCCAGCAATGATGATGACGCAAAGGATAAACGCCAAGATTGGACCAATTGGGAACAACCATGCTTTGTAAGGTAATTCACTAAGATCTCTACCTTGTGCAATGAAGGCACGGCGGAAACGATAGTGAGAAACAGCGATACCAACCCATGCGATAAAGCCGCAAAGACCGGAGATATTAACAATCCAAGTATATGCAGTACCTTCGCCGATGAAGCTTGTAAGGAATGCAAATAAACCGATTGCTGTTGTTAAGATTAATGCTGGCACTGGAACGCCACGGCTATTAAGTTTAGCGAAGATTTTTGGTGCTTGACCTTCTTTAGCGAGTGCATAAAGCATACGCGTAGAAGAATATAAACCAGAGTTACCAGCACTGAGTACTGCCGTTAAGATGATAGCATTGATGAAGCTAGCAGCAAAGGCAAAACCAAAACGGTCAAATACAAGTGTGAATGGAGAAATAGATACATTCTCTACACTAGAATTCAAAAGATTTGGATCAGTGTACGGAATTAAGAAACCGATAACTATGAAAGCACCGATATAGAATAATAAGATACGCCAAAAGATTGTATTAATCGCTTTTGGCACGTTCTTTTCAGGGTCTTCTGCTTCACCAGCTGCTACGCCGATAAGCTCAGTACCTTGGAAGGAGAAACCAGCTACCATGAAGATAGCGAGAATGGATTCCCAGCCACCTACGAATGGCGCTTCCCCTACTGTCCAGTTCGCAAATCCTGGAGATGTGCCGCCAATGCCAAAGATGAGCATAAAGCCACAGAACAGGAATACGAATACAGTAATAACCTTGATGCTAGAGAATACGTATTCACTTTCACCAAAGGAACGAGTAGACAAATAGTTCAAGCCGAATAAAACAAGCAAGAACAGAGCAGACCATACGATGGCAGGCACATCAGGGAACCAATATTTCATAATCAGCGCCCCTGCTAATACTTCAGCAGCCAAGGTAATAGCCCAGTTAAACCAATAGTTCCAACCTAAGGCAAAACCAAAGGCAGGATCTACATAGCGTTTTGCATAGGTCCCGAAGGAACCTGGAATCGGCAAGTACGTAGCCATTTCCCCAAGGGATGTCATGAGGAAGTACACCATGATACCGATGAGGCCGTAAGCTACTAGCGCACCACCAGGGCCTGCTGTACTTACTACTTCACCACCAGCTACGAATAAGCCAGTACCGATAGCGCCACCTAAAGCGATCATATTCATATGACGCGCTTTTAGGGAACGTTTTAAATGTTGATCTTTATTAGAGGTAAACTCTACATTATTATTTTGATTTTCAGCCATGGGTCACCTCTTATAAATCTAGATTACGCACGTATTTTGCGTTATCTTCAATAAATTTACGACGAGGTTCTACCTTATCGCCCATGAGAACTGTAAAGATTTTATCAGCTTCGATGGAGTCCTCTAAGCTAACTTGTAAAATCGTACGATTTTCTGGGTTCATTGTAGTTTCCCATAATTGTTCAGGGTTCATTTCACCTAAACCTTTGTAACGTTGGATAGTAATGCCATCACGGCCTACTTCATCAAGCTTAGCTGTAAGCTCTGCATCAGAGTATACATACCAGTGGGATTTACCCTTCTTGATTTGGTACAACGGTGGTTGAGCAATATAGATATGACCTTCCTCTACCAATGGTTTCATATAGCGGTAGAAGAATGTTAATAACAAGGTACGGATATGAGCGCCGTCAACGTCCGCATCTGTCATGATGATAATCTTGTTGTAACGGGATTTTGTAATATCGAATTCTTCACCAATGCCAGTACCGAAAGCGGTAATCATGGAACGAATTTCGTTATTCGCTAAAATCTTATCAAGGCGCGCTTTTTCTACGTTAAGGATCTTACCACGCAATGGCAAAATCGCTTGGTAACGACGGTCGCGACCTTGTTTTGCAGAACCGCCCGCAGAGTCACCTTCGACTAGATAAATTTCAGTCATAGATGTATCTTTTTCGGAGCAATCTGCCAATTTACCAGGAAGGCTAGATACTTCCAACGCATTTTTACGGCGAGTTAAGTCACGGGCTTTACGAGCTGCCTCACGAGCACGGCTTGCCATTGTTGCTTTTTCGATGATTTTCTTCGCATCTTGAGGATGTTCTTCGAAGAATGTTCTAAGACCTTCAGATACGATAACATCTGTAATACCTTTAACTTCGCTATTGCCAAGTTTAGTTTTTGTTTGGCCTTCAAATTGAGGTTCCAATACTTTTACAGATACAACAGCTGTCAAACCTTCACGTACGTCTTCACCGGAAAGGTTGGACTCATTTTCCTTGATCAAGCCAGATTTACGACCGTAATCATTGAGGGTACGAGTCAAGGCAGCACGGAAACCAGAAAGGTGAGTACCACCGTCAATGGTATTGATGTTATTTACGAAGGACAACAAGTTTTCGCTGTAGCTATCGTTATATTGCAATGCTACGTCTACAACTACGTCGTCTTTTGTACTTTCAATGTAAATTACAGTTGGGTTTACTACTTCTTTATTTTCGTTCAAGAAGGTAATGAAAGAACTCAAACCACCTTCGTAGTGGAAGCTTTCAACACGAGGCTCCTCTTGGCGCAAATCGCTCAAAGTAATGCGAAGGCCTTTATTAAGGAATGCCAATTCTTGTAAACGAATTTTCAATGTATCAAAGTTGAATACAGTAGTTTCAAAGATTTCAGCATCTGGCTTGAAGATAACAGTAGTACCAGTACCTTCTGCTTTGCCGATTTCATGTAACTCGGAAGTCTTATGACCACGAGCGAATGTAATCTCTTGAATAATACCATTTTGAGCTACTTGAACCTTAGTCCATTCACTCAATGCATTTACTACGGAAATACCTACGCCGTGAAGGCCACCAGAAACCTTGTAGCCGCCACCGCCAAATTTACCGCCAGCATGCAATTTTGTTAATACTAACTCTACCGCAGACATACCGGATTCATGCATCCCTGTAGGGATACCACGACCATCATCGACAACAGTAATGCTGTTATCTTTATTAATGGATACTTCGATATGTGTAGCATAACCTGCGAGCGCTTCGTCAACAGAGTTATCTACTACTTCATAAACGAGGTGATGTAAACCGCGAATGGACGTACTACCAATGTACATACCAGGGCGTTTACGTACCGCGTCAAGACCCTCGAGAACCTGTATATTCTGAGCGCCATAATTTTCTTCAGGCATGAAACAAACTCCTCCTAACAATCTATCACACTGTACTGGATTGAAATTTGGTACAACACATGTACAGAATAAATCTTATCTCTTTATTATACTATAAAACTCATCAATTCGTCTCATTAAAGTCTTAATGCTAATACCAGATCCATAAACGCAATCATCAGTGACTACATAAGTCTTGATTTGCTCCTCTGGTACCATGGCGATATACTCTAGCGTTTCATAGTGATGAATAGGACTTTTATGGGACTTTCCGCCCTTGGCGTGCACCATGGTAATGATGGATTCAATAGGCACGGAAACGGTATCCCCAATATGAACGTACATAGGAATGCCCCCTCTACTTTTCTAATGTCCCATTAAGGGCATCAATTTTGCGCTGTTCTTCTTCAGCAAGGAACTTAGACCGATATTTATTGCACAAATTGATAACATGTTGATCCGTTAGCTCATCAGGTTTCTTATGGGTGATGAGCATGGCCACCATATACATATGACGGCGATTGATAGATCCTTTGTAAATTTTATCTAGGTAAAAGTATATGGATTCCCGCATCGCTTCTGCAAAGTCTGGGAAGGTACATTGTATGAATTGCTGACAGTCGCTGTATTTAAAGTACGGATATTTTCGAATGACAGACTTAATGTCCTTAATATGTTTTCGATGCAATTCATATTCGCAAGTAGGACAGATGTCCCGTTTAGATTCCATATGCATGCCACATCGACCACAACGATGATAACCATGCTGCTCTAAATAGATTTCACGCTTTCGAGCCGTAATTTGCACTTTTCTGAAAGCAGCTCGTAATTCTTCGTTATCCGTTTGTTCTAACGACTTATCGATGGCATCTACGTCTTCTTTTGAAAGCACAATATCTGCGAAATTAATACGTTTTGTAATAATCTGTTCATCAGGCAATGAAATCGATGTATCAGTATTAGCTTTCACATAGCTCTGACGTTTCATAATAAAGCGAATATCTTTGATTACCTCTTGATGGTAATACTTGTTAACAGACTCAATGATACGACGTTTTTGCATCTGTAGTTCTTGCATCCACATGGAGTTATCTGCACTAATAACCATGTCTGGAGGCTTGATAGATACAATTTTCGTATGATCTGCAATGACATCGCCCACTACATCACGCCACTTGTGAACGAGGGTATTTAATTTATATTGTTCCAGTAAATTCAGTTTTGATAAGGCCTTTGGTAAACAAAGATCAAGGCTGTCCATACTGAACCTTTCCCCCTTCACAAGAAATAAATTGAACAGATTTCAAATCTTTAAAATCGTGAATATCTGTAGTAGTAATAAATGTTTGAATACGTTTATGAATAAACTGCAATAAATTCGCTCGTCTCGACTCATCAAGTTCGCTCAATACATCATCCAATAACAAAACTGGATATTCCCCAACCTCGGACTTGATAAACTCAAGCTCACTCAACTTTAAGGATAATACAGCAGTTCGTTGCTGTCCTTGGGATCCAAATTTCTTTAAATCCATCGCATCAGAGAAGAATCGTAAATCATCGCGGTGAGGACCTACGCTGGTGGTCATCCTATGACGATCCTGCGGCAATGCTGCCTTGATGCGCTCGTAAAATCCTTCCTTTGTATATTCTAATGAACCATTGTCCATATACGGCTGTTCATAACCGATGGTTAAATTCTCGAGACCACCAGTCAATTTACGGTTCATCAAGTCGATGAGAAGGTTAATTTTCTTCAAGCTCTCTAACCGTTTCTTTACGATAAAGCTCGCCATATCGGCTAATTGCAAATCCCATTCTTCAAGAGGAATATTTTGCTTCCCTCTATATTCTTTAAGAATCGCATTGCGCTGCTGTAATAACCGATTATACTGCATCAACTGATGATAATAGGTGGCGCTAGTCTGAGAGATTTCCATATCGAGAAAACGTCTACGTCCCGACGGAGTCCCCTTGATAAGTTGTAAATCTTCAGGACAGAATATAACTGTATTTAATGTACCAATCAATTCTTTTTGAGATATTTTAGTATCGTTTAATCGAATATCCTTAGGGCCTTGGCGGAATAACTTGATATTTACCTTTTGTGGCGTATCCTTTTTCTCGAATTTGACTACAATGCCAGCTTCCTCAGCATTAAACATGAGCATATCTGACGTATCGTTGGTCCGATGGCTTTTACCAATGGTACCCACATAAATGGACTCGAGGATATTCGTCTTACCAGCCCCATTAGTGCCATGCAAAACGATAATCTCAGGATTAAACTGAATCGTTACATCCTTGTAATTACGAAACTGGAATAATTGCAGTGAGTCAATTCTCACCGATTAAGCCTCCTCTTGAGTAATTACTAGATCTACATCAAGACCTTCGCAAGAAATCACATCGCCAACGCGGCATTTCTTGCGCTTTTCTGTGACAACTTGACCATTCAAAGTAAGGATACCTTCTTCGATAAAGGATTTAATTTGACCACCTGTTTCAATGATGCCTTCTAACTTCAACAACTGATCAATTTGAATGTACTCCGTATGAATGGGTACCTGCTGTTGCTCTTTCATAACGTCCTCCTATAGTGGACAATTTATAATTATATGGGAATTAGGTAACGATGACTTTTAATCATCATTACCTAATAAAAATATGTATATTAATTCAGTAAAATATACGATATAGTAATATTTTTATCAATAAACGAATAATAGATATAAACAATTAATATTATTAATTATTTAGTACCAGAGTCCAGGTCGCTCGCTGAGCATTTTTCTACGAAAAATTGCACGCTCCGACCAAAGCGATGCAGTGTCTCTGTCGTCGCAAACTCCTCCATTGACTACTGCCCTGCTTTTATGCATTCGTACGAACTGGTGTTACTACGTATGTATAGTTCGGATTATTGTCTTGGCGAATAACAACAGGACCGTTTTGTTTTAAGAACAAGTGGATGTTGTCGCCTGTGCTGTGACGCAAGATGTCGGAGATGTAGCGACCATTGAAGGAGATTGTGAAAGGTGTGCCTTTAAATTCAACAGCTACGTCTTCTTTAGCCATACCAATTTCAGTATTTTGAGTAGATAATGTTACATTGCTTTCAGCCCAATCATAACGAATTACGTTATAACTGATATCTTTAGCCAATAAGGATACACGGTCAACGGCACCAGCGAATTCGCGACGGTCGATAACAGCGCTAGAGTCGAATTGGGAAGGAATTACCTTTTCATATTCAGGGTAAGTACCTTCGATCAAACGAGAAATAATATAAATAGATTCAAAGTTGAACACGATTTGTGTGCGATTCCAAATGATGTTGATCATCGCTGGATTATCTGTTGGTAACAAACGAGATACTTCAGCTAAAGTTTTTGTAGGAATGATAGCGCGCATTGGTGTAGTTGCTGGTTCATCGATAGTAATTTTTTTAACAGCCATGCGGTGTGTATCAGTAGCAACCATTGTTACTTCATTTTCTTTGATTTCAAGAAGAGCACCAGTAAATACAGGGCGATCTTCGTCTGTAGCAGCTGCGTAGTTTGTTAAATCGATGAGTTCTTTCATTGCAAAGCTATCGATGTTTACATGATCTTGGTCGTGAATTTGTTCAACTAAGGAGAAATCATCTGGATGCAATGTTACCAAGTTGAATTCGGAAGAGCCAGATGTGATGGTTAAAGAATTGCCATCTTCTGGTTTGTAAAGTTCGATGGTATCGCCTGGTAATTTGCGAATTAATTCTTGGAAGTAGCGGGAACCTACAACTAATGTGCCAGGTTCTTTAATGTCGCCGTCGATGGTTAAACGAATGCCCAGCTCAAAGTCATTACCTTGCAATTCTACTTGACCATTTTTTGTTGTTATGTAGATAGCACCTGGTAAGTTGGAGCTTGTTTTATTTTGAGATACCTTTTGCAATACGTTGATTGCTTTTTGGAGATTTGCTTTTGGGAATGTAATATGCATATGTTACTCCTTTATGATTTGTATGTTTGTTTGTAATATTCTATGTTTGCTATCGTAGATGCTCTATAGATATTCTGCGATAGATCTGTTTCTACTGGTTTTTTGATTGTTTGTTAGTTTTAGTAGTAGTAATAGTAGGGGCCTGTTCATATGTGTAAAAGTGAATTGGCGCTACTAACTGTGCGATTTCTCGGTTGTGTATAACTATGTTGATAGTTTGTAACCACTTATCCACATACTCACAGCGGAGTGCGGTTTTTAGGATATCCACAATGTTACGCACAATATATCCACAGAGTTATCCACAGGTTGTTAATTTCTGTTTAATTTCAGAAATCATGTTCTTAGTTTCTTCGTTTCGTTCAATTTCCTTCGTGATTTTATCGTACGCATGGAGAATTGTCGTATGGTCACGAGAGAATGCAGCTGCGATTTGCGGATAACTTTCATTAATCATATCGCGGCATAGATACATGGCCACTTGGCGTGGGAATGCGAACTGTGCTTTACGCTTCTTACCGAGCAAGTCTTGCTTTTTAATATTGAAATAAGAACTTACAAAATTCTGAATACTTTCAATAGTCACCATGTTCACCTCTTCTGTGTGAACAAGGCCAGCCAAGGCTTGTTTAGTGTATTCTAGATCGATAGATTCTAGACGTTGATCGATGGATGCGGTACCGATTAATTTGGTGAAAGCACCTTGCAATACACGGACGTTTTCGCTGAATTGCAATGCCACGTAGTTAATTGAGTCGTTATCGATGCGGATAACGCGGTTTTTCTTATATTCTCTTTCGAGTAAGGATCTAAAGATAGCGATACGCGTTTCTAAGTCTGGATTTTCCATTGTTGCAATGTAGCCAGCTTGGAAACGAGAACGGAGACGGTCTTCGAATTGCTCCATATCGTTTGGCATCGTATCAGAAGTAAGTACGATTTGCTTGTTGTTATTTAATAACTCATTGAACGTATTAAATAGCTCGGTTTTTGTACTTTCACGACTTTCAAGGAACTGAATATCGTCAATCATGAGTACGTCGATATTGCGGAACGTGTTGCGGAATAACTTACCTTGGTTACGCTGCAATGTTTCGACGAAAATGTTCATAAAGTTTTCGCTTGTAATGGACATAACCTTCATATGTGGATGATTTTCCTTGATGGCATTGCCGATGGCGTGCATCAAATGCGTTTTACCGAGGCCTGAAGGACCATAGATAAAGAGCGGATTATAGTCGCCACCAGGATATTCAGCTACATTTTGAGCCGCCCCAAATGGAATGCGGTTCGCGTTGCCTGTTACGTAATTATCGAAGCGGTACGCTGGATTTAGGTTAGATAAGGATAAATCTACAGGTACATTATCAGACTGTAATGTAGGTGTTGTAGTTTCAACTGTTTTACTAGGCGCAACCATTGGCTCATCTGGGATTTCCACAGGTGCTGGTGCGCGATCGATGTAGACCGGCTCTTGATAAATTGGTTTATAGAATTCTTCTTGCTGCGTTTTTTCCTCTACTACTGGAGGTAATGGCATCGGCGGAGCCACTACAGGTGCATCATCGATGAGACTTTCATCAACAAAGGTAGTATCTACACTATCTTGATTGAAATCG
>ERZ791680.626-NODE-626-length-35900-cov-57.880876_pt1 | contig 35900 bp, 29 predicted proteins | sample MGYA00510051_ERZ791680 | MGnify/ENA primary metagenome ERZ791680 (study PRJEB30046, sample SAMN00715238) | human gut metagenome | study: EMG produced TPA metagenomics assembly of the A metagenome-wide association study of gut microbiota in type 2...
AAGTCACTCCGAAGAATGACTCTTTTACATTGTGGTGCCACCAGGAATCGAACCGTGGACACAAGGCCAATTTATAAACAATGTCAGTCCTTTGCTCTACCAACTGAGCTATGGCACGTATATAAAAAAGTCACTCCGAAGAATGACTCTTTTACATTGTGGTGCCACCAGGAATCGAACCGGGGACACAAGGATTTTCAGTCCTTTGCTCTACCATCTGAGCTATGGCACCAACTGCGTTAATTTTGCGAGTGCAAAGATACGCATTATTTTTGAATCAGCCAAATTATTCGCTTACTTTTTGCGTAAAATGATGCATTATATCGTAAAATTTGTGATTTATATCGTAATTGTTGCGATTTTATGCTGAATCAGCGTTGATGATTGTATAAAAAAGAGGGTACGGCAGGATGCCATACCCTCCTATGTTATTTTTCGCTCAGCGGATTCCATCCCTGCGCCTTCAGTTCGAACTCCTGGTTGTCGCGTGTTACGAGCATCTGTCCGAGTTCAGGACGTGTGATGTGTCCAATCAGCTTCACGTTGTCCATCTGCTGAATCTTCTCGTGGTCGCCGATTGGCACGGTGAAGAGCAGTTCGTAGTCCTCGCCGCCGTTGAGGGCGCACGTCGTAACGTTCATGTTCAGCTCCTCCGCCATCACCGCCGTCTGATAGTCGATCGGTATGTTCTTCTCGTAGATGCGGCATCCGCAGTTCGACTGCTTGCAGATGTGCATCAGTTCGCTTGAGAGTCCGTCGCTGATGTCCATCATCGCTGTCGGTCGGATATTGAGTTCGCGGAAGCGAGCTATGATGTCGCCGCGAGCCTCGGTCTGCAACTGGCGCTGCAGCAGATACTCCTTGCCGGCGAAGTCGGGCTGGAAGCCCTTCAGTTCTTCGAGCGCACGCTTGTCGTTCTTCTTGCGCGCCTCGTCCACCTGCTGGCAGTAGACGCTCTTCTCGCGTTCGAGCAGCTGCAGACCCATGTAAGCCGCACCGAGGTCGCCTGTTACGCAGATAAGGTCGGTGTCCTTCGCTCCGTTGCGGTAGACGATGTCCTCCTTGCGAGCCTCACCGATGCAGGTGATGCTGATGGCGAGTCCGGTGTATGACGATGTGGTGTCGCCGCCAACGATGTCGACGCCCCACTTGTCGCAAGCCATGCGCAGTCCGCTGTAGAACTCCTCCATGTCCTCCACCTTGAAGCGCTTGCTCAGCGCAATGCTCACGGTGAGCTGTCGCGGAGTGCCGTTCATGGCGAAGATGTCGCTGATGTTCACCATCGCCGACTTGTATCCGAGATGCTGCAGGTCGATATATGTGAGGTCGAAGTGTACGCCCTCCATGAGCATATCTGTAGTTACGAGCACTTCAGAGTCGGGGTAGTGGAGTACGGCGCAGTCGTCGCCCACGCCATTTACGGTCGATTCGTTCTTTATTTTTATGTTGTCGGTGAGATGGTGGATAAGACCAAACTCACCAAGTTTTGAAATGTCGGTCATATATATAATTAATGTATACTGTTAAGCTCGACGAATCATCTCGCGCATGATTTCGGTCATGAGCGGCTGTGCGTTGTTGGCAGCCACCTGCACCTCCTCGTGCGATACCTCAACAGGAGTGTCCTCCAGTCCGAGGTCGGTGATGATAGAGATGCCGAATGTGCGGATGCCGCAGTGGTGAGCCACGATTACCTCAGGCACGGTGCTCATGCCTACGGCGTCGCCGCCGAGACGGTGGTACATCTTGTACTCAGCCGGAGTCTCGAATGTCGGACCCTGCACACCTACGTACACGCCGTGCATCACGCGGATGCCCTTCTCCTCGGCAATCTGGTCTGCTTCCTTGATGAGAGCGTGGTCGTAAGTCTCGTGCATATCCGGGAAGCGCGGACCGGTTGGGAAGTTCTTGCCGCGCAGCGGGTGCTCCGGGAAGAAGTTGATGTGGTCGGTGATGATCATCAAGTCGCCGATCTTGAACTCAGGGTTCATGCCGCCCGAAGCGTTGCTTACGAAGAGTGTCTTGATGCCCAGTTCGTACATCACGCGTATAGGGAACGTAACGTCCTTCATCGAGTAGCCCTCGTAGTAGTGGAAGCGTCCCTGCATAGCCATGATGTCCTTGCCGCCGAGCTTGCCGAAGATGAGTTTGCCGGAGTGGCCCTCAACGGTAGATATGGGGAAGTTAGGGATGTCTGAATATGAGAACTCGTAGCTGTCTGTGATTTCAGTAGCGAGCTGTCCGAGACCTGTGCCGAGGATGATGGCAGTTTCAGGCTTTGTGGTCATTCTTTCTTTTAACCAAGATGCTGTTTCTTGAATTTTTTCGTACATAGCTTATTATTTTATTATTAAATTCTTCCTCTCCTCCGAGCATGAATTGTATGCGTATCGGGAGAGCGTAAATGTTAGATTTCGTTTCTTCTGATAGTCCGTCAAGATGTTCCAATCGGGTTGCGTCCTTCTCCGTTGTGACGATAATCTTCGGCTTGGGCATAGCGGCGAACGTGCTGTTGATGCGCTCAACGTCTTCTGCCGTGAACTGATGGTGGTCGCCGAAGGTGAGTGGTGTGATGCGCTTCGTCACCGTTTGTAGGTCTACCATCATCTGCTCTGGTGAGGCGATGCCCGTAAGCAACAGAATGTTAGTGTTTTTCGGCAGCGAGTTGAGCGAGATGCGTTCGTTCGAGAACAGTGCCTTCAGAGCGTTGTAGCGCAGCGTCGTGAAGTAGAGCTCCTGATAAGGATAGAGGTTGAGCGCGCGCTTCAGCACGCGGAACTCCATCGGCTTCAGGTCCTTCGGACACTTCGTTATAATCACGATGTCGGCTCTCGACGTGCCCTCCTTCGGTTCGCGCATGCGTCCGGCAGGCAGCAGCTTGTCGTAGATTATCAGTCGGTGATAGTCGATGAGCAGAATGTTTATGCCCGGTTTCACGTAGCGGTGCTGGTATGCGTCGTCGAGCAGAATGGCGTCCACGTCCTTTGTGGCTTCGTCAGTAGTGAGTCGGTCGATGCCGTGGCAGCGGTTCTTGTCTACCGCCACATAGATGTCCTTGTATTTGCTCTTCATCTGGAACGGCTCGTCGCCTATTTCGGGCATCGTTGTGTCCTTGTCGGCGAGCAGGTAGCCGTGGCTCTTGCGCTTGTATCCGCGCGAGAGCACAGCCACGCGAAACTTCTCATGCAGCAGGTTGATGAGATATTCCACGTGTGGAGTCTTGCCCGAGCCGCCCACCGTTATGTTGCCCACAGATATTACGGGTATGTCGAAGCTGCGGCTCTTCTTCAGTCCGATATTGAACATCCAATTGCGCAGTCGCACTCCCAATCCGTAGAGCCAGCTAAGCGGTAGCAGCCACTCGTTGATTTTTATAAAGTCGCCTTCTGTTCTCACATTTATTATATTTATTACTTGATGCTTATAGCGTATGGTATGCGTGCCTGGATAGCCTCGCGCTTATCGATAGAGCGCAGCACGGTGAACGGCTGATATAGTTCGCCGAGTGTCTGTCGGAGTTGTGTGTCGAGATATGTGCCCGACGAAGTCATTGAGTTGAGCAAATTATCTATCCACGAAGCAGTCGCAGGGTAGTCGCTTGTGTAGTATTCCTTCAGCTTTGCGAGTTCGGCAGCTTTCTTCACCGCGTCGTCGATGCCACCAAGCTGGTCTACGAGCTTGATGTTGAGCGCGTCGGTAGCGAGCCAAACGCGTCCCTGTGCAATCTTCTCCACGCTTTCGATAGTGAGATGTCTGCCGTCAGCCACACGCTGGCGGAACAGACTGTAGCCACGGTTCACGCTTGCCTGCAGCATAGCCGTCTCTTCGGCGTTGAACGGGCGCGCCATGAGGTTGCCGAAAGTAGAGTGGCGGTTGGTCTTCACCTCGTCGAAGCGCACCCCGAGCTTGGTCGTGACGAGTCCACTAAAGTCGGGTATTACGGCGAAGATGCCGATGCTGCCCGTCAGCGTGTTCGGCTGAGCTACGATCCACGAAGCGGGAGCCGACATATAGTAAGCACCCGACGCAGCGTAGTCACCCATCGACACCACGACCGGTTTCACCTTGCGCAGTTCGCTCATCTGGTGCCACATCTGCTCCGAAGCGTACGCATCGCCGCCGCCCGAGTTGATGCGCACCACAACGGCTTTCACGTCGTCGTCGTTCATAAGGTCCTCAAGGTCTTTGCATACCTTGCGGCTTGCTATATAGTCGTTGCTGCCGAACATTGTGGCAGCCTTAGGGTCCTGCACGATGTCGCCCGACGCATAGTAGATGGCAATCTTGTCGCCCTCCACTTTCTCGTCCTTCACGTTGAGCATGTCGCTGAGAGTGAGCTGCGCAATGTCGTCGTCCTTCTCAAGCTTCATCATCTTCTTCACGGCATCCTTCACCTTGTCGCTGTACATCATGCCGTCAACCATCTTCGCCTTCATGAGCATCTCTGTCGACTGCAGTGCGAGGTACGAGTCGGCGTAGCTGTTAAGCGAGTCGATGCTGATGCCACGGCTCTTCGATACGGCGGTGCAGATGTTCTGCCATGTGCCGTTGATGAAGGTCTGTGTCTGCAGGCGGTTGGCGTCGCTCATCTTCTCCTCGGTGAAGGTCTCCGTAGCACTCTTGAACGTGCCAACCTTCACCACCTCGCACTTCACGCCGAACTTAGCCATGAAGTCCTTGTAGAACATGGTCTGCGCTCCGATGCCGTGCCAGTCGACGATGCCCTTCGGATTGATGTACACCTTGTTTGCCACCGATGCTACGTAGTAGGCACCCTGCGTGTAGTAGTCGCCGTAAGCCACAATCCACTTGCCGCTCTTGCGGAAGTCGGCGAGGGCGTTGCGTATCTCCTGCAGCGTAGCGTAGTTGGTAATCAGTGCGCCCGCTTCTATGTATATGCCTTTTATGTCGTCGTTAGTCTTGGCTTTCTTGATTGCAGAGAGGATGTTGTTGAGTCCGGTGCTCTGCGAGTCGTCGCCTGTGAAAAGGCTGAGCGGATTGTCTGTACCCTGGTCGCTGATAGTTCCCGAGAGGTTGAGCACAAACACCGAGTTCTCCTCTACGTTCTGTGCAGCACTGCTTGATGCCACCATACCGATGATGCTCATCATGGTGAGTACGCCCATCACAATAAAGAAGCCGAATATGCCGACCATTGTGGCAAGCACGCTTTTGATGAAGTCTTTCATAAGTTCATTATTTAGAGTATAAAGTATTATTTGCAAATTTAGTCAAAAAACTTGAATTGTAAGACTGTTTGAAGGAAAAACACTAACTTTGCAGTAGTTTTAAACAAAAATGACACATTGTTAGATTTTATGCAGAACGAAAACTATATACTTCCTGCCGAGTGGCATCGCCAAGCGTGCGTGCAACTCACATGGCCTCACGAGGATACCGACTGGCTTCCGTACCTCGACGACATCACCGAAACTTTCGTGCAGATAGCCAAGGCTGTGGCTCATTATGAGCCGCTTGTCATCGCCGCAAAGCATCCAGACGCGGTGCGTGAAGAACTTGAGGAGAGTCTTTCTGCCGAGGAGATGGAGAACGTGCGCATCTACGAGTGCGACAACAACGACACTTGGGCTCGCGACCACGCCTTCATCACGCTCATCCCCGCAGCAGAAGGCAGCGACATTCCCATTGAGGGAACAGCAGTCTCTGCTGCACCAACTGAGCAAGCGGTGCGTGACTACGGCAAGAATGCCGTAGCCTCCTTTGAGGACGGTGATGCTTCTGACTACGGCAAGAATGCCGTAGTCTCCTGTCGTCTGCTCGACTTCCGCTTCAACGGATGGGGCGATAAGTTTGCTGCCGATAAGGATAATCTGATCAACCGCACGCTTTACGCTCGTGGCGTGTTCGGTGGCGAACGTGTCGACTGCGATGACTTTGTGCTCGAGGGTGGTTCTATAGAGAGCGACGGACGTGGTACGGTGCTCACCACGAGCGTATGCCTTATGGCACCCAACCGCAACCAACCCATGACACAGGCTGAGGTGGAGCAGGTGCTGAAGGAACGTCTCTGCGCTCGTAAGATAGTATGGTTCGACCACGGACAACTCATCGGCGATGACACCGACGGACATATCGACACTATCGTGCGCCTCTGTCCCGACAATACGCTACTTTATGTGGGTTGCGACGACGAGAACGATCCGCAGTATGCCGACCTGCACGCTCTTGAGCAGCAACTGAAGGTGGCAACCGATGCCGACGGCAAGCCCTATCGCCTGCTGCGTCTGCCTATGCCCGACGCGCTCTACGACGACGGCGACCGTCTGCCGGCTACCTACGCCAACTTCCTCATCATCAACGGTGCCGTCATCGTACCTACTTATGCACAGGAGGAGAACGATGCCCGTGCTCTGGCTCTTGTGGCTGAGGCTTTCCCCGGCTACGACATCATCGGCATTGACTCGCGCACCATCGTGCGTCAGCACGGATCTATCCATTGTCTCACGATGCAGTATCCTGCCGAGTGCCAGTTGGCGAAGTAAACGATTTGCGCAATGGCTATAGTAGAAATCGATTCGCTTGAATTCCCCGGTGTCGAGCTTTTCTCGAGTCTCACGGAGAAGCAGCTGCGCCACAGCTACGAAAAGGGTAGTGGTGTGTTCATCGTGGAGAGTCCGAAGGTCATCGACCGTGCGCTTGTTGAGGGCTACGAGCCCTTGGCTTTGCTTTGCGAGCAGCGCCATGTAGATGGAGATGCGGCAGAGATAATCAGTCGGTGTGGCGACATACCTGTCTACACAGGCAGTCGCGAACTGCTTGCTTCGCTCACAGGCTACGTGCTTACGCGCGGCGTGCTCTGTGCTATGCGCCGCCCTGCGGAGCGAAGCGTTGAGGAGGTGTGCTGCGATGCGCGTCGTGTGGTGGTTATCGACGGCGTTGTCGACGCCACCAACGTGGGTGCCATGTTCCGCTCGGCTGCCGCTCTCGGTATCGATGCTGTACTGATGACGCGTACTTCCTGCGATCCGCTCAACCGCCGTGCGGTGAGAGTGTCGATGGGTGCGGTGTTCTCCATTCCTTGGACGTGGATAGACTGTCCTGTCAGCGACCTGAACCGGTATGGCTTCCGCACCGCTGCGATGGCTCTCACCGACAAGTCGGTGTCTATCGACGATGCTGCATTGCTTGCCGAGCCTCGTCTTGCCATCGTCATGGGCAACGAGGGCGACGGACTGCCTGCCGCTACCATCGCCGCCGCCGACTATGTGGTGCGCATCCCGATGGCACGCGGCATCGACTCGCTCAATGTTGCCGCAGCTGCTGCCGTGGCTTTTTGGCAGTTGAGATGAGGCTTTTTAACCGAAAATGGCTAACTTTGCAACAAAATAAATACGTAGAAAGATTATGAAACACTTGAAAATAGGATATCTTCAGCAGCACAACGTGGCTGACGTGAAGACAAACATGCAGCGTCTTGCCGACGGTGTGCGCGACCTCGCAAAGCGTGGTGCCGAACTTGTTGTGCTTCAGGAACTGCACAACTCGCTCTACTTCTGTCAGGTGGAGGATGTAGACAACTTCGACCTTGCGGAGCCTATCCCCGGTCCGTCTACCGACTTCTACGGGGCATTGGCACGCGAGTGCAACGTGGTTATCGTCACATCGCTCTTTGAGCGCCGTGCTCCGGGGCTGTATCACAACACGGCTGTCGTCATGGAGCGCGACGGCTCTCTCGCCGGCAAGTATCGCAAGATGCACATACCCGACGACCCTGCCTACTATGAGAAGTTCTACTTTACACCTGGCGACCTCGGCTTCCGTCCGATTCAGACCAGCGTGGGCAAACTCGGCGTGCTCGTATGCTGGGACCAGTGGTACCCGGAGGCAGCCCGACTGATGGCTCTGCAGGGTGCCGAACTGCTCATCTATCCTACAGCGATAGGCTATGCAGCGTCTGACACCGAGGACGAGCAGCAGCGTCAGCGCGAGGCGTGGACAACCGTGCAGCGCGGTCATGCCGTAGCCAACGGACTCCCCGTAGTGTCGGTCAACCGCGTAGGCTTCGAGCCCGACCCGAGCAAGCAGACACCGGGCATCGAGTTCTGGGGTTCGTCAATGGTTGTGGGTCCGCAGGGCGAGATGCTCTATCGCTCGGCTCCAGACGCTGAGGACAGCGTGATCGTGGAGGTAGACCTTGCGCACAGCGAGGACGTGCGCCGCTGGTGGCCCTTCCTGCGCGACCGCCGCATCGACATGTACGGCGAGATAACAAAGCGATTTATCGACTAATAATTCTCGATTGCTGTTTTTATCTTCCATATCTTCCATTTATGGACATCGTGCAATCGTAATGTGTTGAAGACCAAACATAAACGGATATAAAGATGGCTGGAAGATAGTCCGCAAAACGGGCGTATCTTCCAGCCATCTTCCATCTTTTTCTCGGTATCTACCAGCCCGAGGCTTTATTTTCCCATTTCTTTAAACTCGTTATACACAGCCAGACCTTTTATTGTCAGAAGGTATTTCTGATGCGGATGGCGTGGGGAGTCGGGATATAACATATTAACATAGCCTTCATTGATTGCAGGATCCAAATAGAGGCTTATGAAACTTTTTCTCTCTTTAAGTTCTAAGGCTGTAAGCATTTCTTTTACAGACATCTCAACATCTCCGATTGCAAGAATCAACTTCATTATATACTGGTTGTTTATTTGTCGCCTAATATCAGATTACGAAAGAAATGTTCAAGATATATAGTTGTATATTCTATACCTGTACGAGCGTTTTTATAGTTTGCACGAACCAATGCGTTTCTGAAATACCAAGAGTGTTGAGCAAAAAGGTCGTTGTTTACTTTGAAGCCTACGGAACGGAGGTACAATATGGTAAAAACTGCTGTTGTTCGGGTGTTACCTTCACCAAAAGGATGTATTTGCCATAGTCCTGAAACAAAGCGTGTGATATGGTGCACCATTTCGTCCGATGTGATGCCTTTGTAGCCTGCTATTTTTTGCGTGTGCGATAGAGGTAGAATGCTGAGACTGTCAGCGATGCGATGGAGAGTTCTGTGGCAAGGAGGAAGATGTGCTGATAGTCGATCAGGGTGAGCATGGCTCCTGCGAACATGCCTACGAGGACAAATAGGGTGGCAATGAGCGTGCGCGCTATGGCGTGGCGCAAAGTGTTGTCGGGCATATTGCGCGTGAAGCGCACCACCACCTGCTTCACCATGCTAAGAGCGAAGCCCAAAGCAGCGTGACCCGCAGCCAGCGAGACGGCTACGATGCTGAGTGGCGCTGCCGTGTTGTAACTGAGGAAGAGCAGTGCGGCACCCGGAACGGCGAGCAGCAGGGCTGAGGGCAGCAGCCAACGACGCAGTCCGTGTTTCTTTATCGCCTTACCGCCGAGTGTGTAGCCTAATGCGATAGCAATGACGGCGATGGTGCCCTGTGTGAAGGCGAACTCCTGTGGCGATAAACCCAGTCCGCCATTATGTGGCTTTGCGATGAGGAAGAGTGGGGCGGTGAGAGCGAGCAACGTCTCTGGCAGGAGGAAGAGGACGAAGAATGTCAAGGCGGTGATGTCGTCCTTGCGCTTCAGCATACGACGCAAGGATATTCTGAACTCACCGCGATGCAGTCCCATTGTCGGCTTCGGCTTGGCGTAACCATGCGTGCCACCGGGTAGGAATATGGTGTGCCAAAGCCACAGGAACAGTTCCACGCCTGCCATTACGTAGAACACAAGGCTCCACGAATAGCGTATGTTGCGCGTCACAACTTCCATGTTGCCAGCTATCATCATCATCACTCCGCAGCCGAAGAGGAGGGCCATAATTGATGTTGTGGTGTTGTGGTGTTGAGATGTTGATGAATGTAATGTCACCATCTCACCATCACACCATCTCACCATCGTATCTTGTTGAGGTGTTGGGTTTTGTTGGTGCACTTGAGACAAGTGCACCCCCTGAGACAAGTGCACCCCCTGAGAGGTATCGATATAGAAGCGGTGCAGGGCGATGTTGTAGAACACTGATGAGCACACGAAGAACGGCATGAAGCACACCGTGCCTAACAGCCAACTGCTCGTATGCAGCGTAAAGGCTACGGCAGCGAGCGAGAGAGCGGAGATGAACTGTGTAGATAGTATCCACACCTTTGTGGTGCCCCAAAAGTGGGTCACTACCATCTCGAACAATGGACGTAGCAACACCGGTAGTGAGAGTAGGGCGATAGCGAGTGCGGTGTCAGCGGTGTCGAGCCCCATACGGCGCAGCATTACCATGGTCAGTACAAGCACAGACACAGCCACTCCGTCGCCGAACATCAGCGACGGAAGCCACAACCAGCGAGTCTTTGTACCTCTGCGGTGTGGGCGGTAGGTTGTTTTTGGTTGCTTGTCTGACATTTATGAGTTTTGAGTTTTGAATTTTGAGTTTTGAATTGTTGCCTTCGGCAATTTTGAGTTTTGAATTTATGAGTTTTGAGTTTTGAATTTTGAATTATTCTCGGCTTCGCCTGCGATTTTGAATTTATGAATTTATGAGTTTTGAATTATGAGTTGCGAATTCTTAATTCAAAATTGAATAACTCAAAATGCGCGTAGCGCATAATTCAAAACTCAAAATTCAAAATTCAAAACTCTCTACTCCTTCTTCTTTCCGAACTCGGGGTCAATCTTCAGGAATGCTGTCACGAGGAACGTGATCAGGCAGCACGCCATCACGAAGATGAAGAACATCTTGTAGCCCATGATGTCCTTAACGTAGCCCGACACCATGCCCGGCAGCATCAGTCCGAGGTATGAGATGCCGGTGCATATAGAATAATGTGAGGTGCGGAATTTACCCTGACTGTAGAACAGCATGTAGAGCGTCAATACGGTGAAGCCCAAGCCATAGCCGAACTGCTCCACGAAGAGGCACGACGATACGACCCACAGATTGGAGTCGAGCGTGTAGCTGAGGTATATGTACACTACGTCGGGCAGCGTAATGGCGCAAACCATAGGCCACAGCCAGCGTTTCATGCCGTCGCGACTGACGAGCACGCCACCGATGATTCCGCCCAAGAGCAGACCGATGAGTCCAACTGTGCCCTGCGCCAAGCCGTACTCCTCGGGTGTCAGAGCCATTCCGCCTTCGGCTGTTGGGCGCATGAGGAACGTCTTAGTCATCGTGTTCAACAGTGCCTCGGGAAAGCGGTAGAACAGCAGGAAGAGCATCACGAACACCGTCTCCTTCGCACCGAACTTGCAGAAGAAAGTGGCGAGCATCGTCTTCAGTTCGTGTGCCACCTCCTTCACGCTCTTCTCCGAACTAACATCGTCGGCAGGACGCGGCATCATACGGCAGTGGTAGAGCCAGATGCCGATGAAGAGCGCCGCGAGCGCGTAGAAGATGAGTGTCCAGGTGTAGACCACCGACATATTCAGTTGATGTTCTAATATGCCGGCGAGCGATACGAGCGCACCGTTCACGAAGATGACGGCGAGTCGGTAGAACGTATTGCGCAGTCCGACGTACTTCGCCTGATTGTGCTCGTCGAGCTCTATCATATAGAAGCCGTCGGCAGAGATATCGTGCGTAGCACTGGCGAACGCCATTGCGAAGAGGAAGAACATCGTACCCTGGAACCAGAACGACGTGGGCAGCGTGAAGGCGATGCCTGCCAGCGCACTGCCCATGAGCAGCTGCATCGTGAGCACCCACCAGCGCTTTGTCTTCAGCAGGTCGATGAACGGGCTCCATAATGGCTTCACCACCCAAGGCAGAGCCAGCCAGCCCGTGTAGAGTCCTACCTCGGCATCGCTCAGTCCCATCTGCATCAGCATGACTACCGACAGGGCTGTAACGACAACGTTGGGCAGACCTTCTGCGAAATATAATGTGGGGATCCATGCCCACGGATTGGTCTTTTTCAATTATTAATTTTTAATTTTTAATTATTAATTATTGCCAAAGGCAATTTTGAGTTTTGAGTTATGAAATGTTGTTTTGTTGAGGTGTTGTTATGTTGAGAAATGTACTAATGTCACCATCTCAACACCACACCACCTCAACATTCTTTCACCACCTCACCATTACTTATATATCCTCTTTATCTCCGCTCCGCGGTAGTAGTGCAGCAGGATTTGGTCGTAGTTGTAGCCCTTGGCACCCATTACTGCGGCACCAATCTGGCAGAGTCCCACGCCGTGTCCCCAGCCGGCACCTGTGAGACGGAAAGTCTGTGGCACACCGTTCTTGATGTCCTCCTTGTCTACGACGAACGCACTGCTGTAGAGGTGCGTGTCGCTCAGTGTGCGACGTATCTCCAGCTCCTTGCCGATGGTGAATGTGCGCTCCGATCCCACAATCTTCAGACGGCAGATGCGTCCGCTGCGTCCGCGCTCCATCGGCACGAGGTCGAGGATATCGCCGAACTCCATCTTCAGTTTCTCTGTGATGAGGCTCTTCAGTTCCTCCTGTGTGTATGTCACGTGCCAGCGATAGAAGTCGGTAGTCTCCTGGTCGTAGTCGTTGAGCACCTCCGAGAGGATTTTCTTGTCGTCGGTGTTGCAGAACGACTCCGGTGCGGTGCGTATCCAGCGTTCAGCGTTCTCCTCAATGGTAAGGTCGGGCAGTTCGGCTGCTGCGGTGTTGTTGCATCCGCAAGAGCTTGCGTCAGCCGTGTCGCGTACTGCCATGAGGTATGGCTTCTTCACGTTCTCCCAACAGTACTGGAATTCCTCCGTAGCACCACCGCAGCACTTGCTGAAGCGTGCGTCGCATATCTCGTCGTTGTCCATCAGTATCTGTCCGCGTGTGGCACGAATAGCCTCCGCCACATGCTTGCTCGTAGCCTTCGTAATGCCTTGATAGCGCTGGCAGTGGTCGTCGGCGCATACGTCGAAGATGGTATGATCCTCGCGGTCGTACCATTTTATCAGCTCGTCGTCCTTGCGTATGAACGAGAAGAAGCCACTGCCGCCGGCACCCGTCTGCTGCTTGTGGCGTTGCTCAATCTGTGCCAACAGCCAACTGCGCGAGATGACGGCGTGTGCTTTGAGCAGTTCGAGGCTCGATGTGGCACTCATCTCGCTTGATATGACGCTCTCCAGATACGACTCCACGGGCAATTCGTTGATAGCACATACGCAGTCGGAGTCTACCACGAGGCGCAGCGTGCCCAGGAAGGTCTGCGTCTCCTGACGCTCCCAGTGGAAGTTGACGCCGATTGTTACGTCGTGCAGTGAGAACGAGGCATCGTTCTGCTGCGGATGAAAGGTCAGCTCGCGATACTGGTTGCCGTTCCACAGGATGCCACCCTCATGGAACTCAACCACCTGCTCGCCCTCAATCAGGTTACCCTTAGCCATGTACGGCTTGTTGAGCGAGAACGAAATCTTCGCACCGCTCACGATGCCCACCGACACCATCGGCTGCTTGCCAGCGAAGTGGGTGTTAGCGGACGGGGCTTCGGCTGCCAGTGTGTGCAATTTCTCCACCGCCTCGTTGAAGGCAGCTTCGCTCATGCCACACTCCTGCAGTATAGCTATAGCCTCTTCTGCGGTCAGCGTCTCGAAGTCTTCGGGGCGTGGTGTGACGATGAACCCCGCCATGTCGAGCGAGCCCGGACTGACGAGACGCTTCTCCTCGCCGTCGGCAAAGTAGCAGTCGGGGCGATGCTTCGTGCGTGGTATCACCACCACCTGATAGTCGTCGCCGTCGCGCCATGCTATAATGTTCATCATCGGTTCGGTCTCGCCGCCGTGCATCGGCAGTGCCGAATAGAGCTTGCGGAAGAGCTGTTCGCCCGTGTGTTGGTCGGTGGTGCGTATAGAGAATACGGGCACGGCGAAGTCACGCACGGCAGCCACCGCACCACGCTCGTCCTTGCTCAGCAGCACCTCGCTGCCCCGGCTCAGTCGGGGCCAGTTGGTCTGCAGCGGCAGCATACCCGAGCAGATTGCCTGGAAGTGCATGTGGTCGGGAGCCGATGCACCGCACTTCGGTCCGTTGTAGAACACGGTGAGCGTGGGGTAGGCGTTGAGTAGTCGGTAAATCTCGCCATAGTTCATGCCGATGCTCTGCGGACGGTGTGTGCGCAGCGGTATAGTATAGTGTTGCGGCATGATCGGGAAAGGGTTGATGAGCAGCGTGAAGTTCTTGTCCACCTGTTTCTGCATCTGCTCCTTCGGTCGGTTCTGCTCGCAGAGGAAGCACGGACGCTCGGCGATTGTCTTGCGGTCGATGTTCGCGCCCGTAGACACGATGCGTGCAGGGTTGAACTGCAGTTTCAGCGTAATCTCTCCGCACGCCAACTCGCGCGTCTTCACGTTGCGCAGGTCGTGGAAGTGCTGGCGTGCATCCTCCCATACCTCCAACTGACGGTTGAAGAAGCGTTGCAGCGAACTGTCTGCCGAAGCATCCGCAGTACCTTCGGAGAGCTGCTGACGAGCCGCAATCTCGAGTGTGCGCAGACGATCCTTGTACAGGTTGTTGGCGTTCTGTCGCTCAATGCTCAGTGCGGCGTCGCTGTTTCCGTCCCAACGGCGGCACAGGTACAACTCGTCGAAGATTCTGCCGATGCGATACTTGCGGCTGAAGGCAAGTCCGAGGGCATAGTCCTCGCCGTATGAAGTGTTCGGGAACTGTATCTGTCGCAGGATAGGCGTGAAGAAGGCGCGTGGCGCACCGAGTCCGTTGATGCGCAGCGCGTTGTTCGGTCCGTTCTGGTCGGTCCACTCCTTGTGGTCGATAAGTCCGGGAGGAAGCGTTTCGAGTTGGAAGTTGCACATGCGGTAGGAGCCCACAATCATTGCAGCCCCCTGCTTGTGAAACTCGTCGACGATGCGCTGCAAGGTCTGCGGCGACGAGTAGAGGTCGTCGCTGTCGAGCTGCACGGCGAAACGTCCGCAGCGTTCGTCGTCGATAGCCACGTTCCAGCAGCCGCCGATACCGAGGTCGGTGCGTTCCGGAACGATGTGTATGAGTCGCTTGTCCTCAGCAGCCGCAGCTTCGAGTATTGCGGAAGTGCCGTCGGTGGAGTGGTTGTCCACCACTATTACGTTATACTTGAATGTAGTCTTCTGCGCGAGAGCCGATCCGACAGCGTCGGCGATGGTCTTGGCGCGGTTGAAAACAGGTATAATCACCGAAGCCTCGAACGTGAAGTCTTGCTCGCTGTAGTCGGGCTTGGTGTACTTCGATGTGTCTACCGTAGCACCAATCTTGTCCAGGTGCTTTGTGGCAGCCTGTTCCATCTCTATCTGTACCTCGCGGTTGCGCGGATTGACGTAGTCGAACTGTCGCTCGCCGCTCTTGCGTGAGTCGGTCTCCACCTGTGTGTACAGATATTCGTTCAGATGGAAAATCTGCGCCTTGCGACTGATGTACAGGCGCAGGTCGTAGAAGCCAGCCCACTTGTAGTCGGTCAGTTGTTGCTTTGCTGCGTACTCGTGCAGTAGCGACGCGCGTATTAGCACGAGTTGTCCGAAGTCGAAGTCGTCGCGTATGCTACCCGTCTGATAGTCGATGGTGGGATGCTTCTCCTGCACGCCGTCCTTCTGTATGTAACTGTCAGCGTACACCATTCCGGCGTTGCTGTCGGTAGCCACGCGCAGCAGTCGTTCGAGAGCGTGCAGTCCGAGATTCACAGGTGTGTGCTTTAGACTCAGTAGCACGTATTCGGCATCCGTATGCTCCTCGATGGTGAGTAGTGTCTTTGTCGAAGTGAGCCCGTCGATGGTTATCACGGTGCAGTTGCTGATGCTGTCCGTGTCGCTGCACGCGCAGATGTCGCTTGTGTCGCTCACGAGCAGGTTTATATGCTGTGTCGTCTTGCTTTGGCTCAGCGTCTGTATCGAGTCGGCAATCTCGGCTACATCGTTGCAGGGCAGAAAGCAGTCAATTTTTTCTCTCATTTGTTGTTTATAGTGTTTCAGGTTAATAAAGATGCGTACATTTGTACAAAATCTATATGCAAAAGTAATGTTTATTTTTTGAAAAACGGAGTAAATCAGGCTGAATTTATATGTTTGTTGCGAAATGATTTTGGTGTTCGGATTATTTGCAGTAATTTTATACATTGAAAACAAATCGATTACTCTAAAACAACAAATTTCGCGATGAACAAGAACATTCTTTTAGCGGGCGCCGCACTCTCTGTAGTGCCCTCGCTCGTGGCAGCAAAGGTACCGCAGAAGCGTGTGCAGCCGAAGCAGCCCAACATTATATTTATATTGTGCGACGACATGGGCTACGGCGACCTCGCCTGCTACGGACAGCCCTATATCAGTACGCCCAACATCGACCGCATGGCTGAGGAGGGTATGCGCTTCACGCAGGCTTACGCCGGCTCGCCGGTGTCTGCGCCCTCGCGTGCTTCGATAATGACGGGTCAGCATTCTGGTCACGGACACGTGCGCGGCAACCGCGAATACTGGTCGAACGGCCGCACTGTGATGTACGGCAACAACGTAGACTTCGCCGTGGTGGGTCAGGAACCTTACGACCCGCAGCACAAGATACTGCCCGAGATGCTGAAAGACCACGGCTACACCACAGGCGTGTTCGGCAAGTGGGCTGGCGGCTACGAAGGATCGCCCTCTACGCCTGACAAGCGCGGCGTGGACGAGTTCTACGGCTACATCTGCCAGTTCCAGGCGCATCTGTATTATCCCAACTTCCTCAACCGCTACTCGCGCTCTATGGGCGACACGGCTGTGGTGCGCGAGGTGATGGAGCAGAACATACAGTACCCCATGTTCGGACGCGACTACCATAAGCGCCAGCAGTATTCGGCACGCATCATTCATGAGAAGGCACTCGAATGGATTGACCGCCAGGACGGCAAGCAGCCCTTCGTGGGTTTCCTTACATACACCCTGCCACACGCCGAACTGGCTCAGCCCTACGACAGCATCGTGGAGGGCTACGAGAAGAAGTTCTTTGTCGACAAGACGTGGGGCGGACAGGAGGGCTCACGCTACAACGTCGTGGAGCATACCCACGCCCAGTTTGCCGGAATGATAACCCGTCTCGACCAGTACGTGGGCGAGGTGATGGCGAAGCTGCGCGAGAAGGGGCTTGATGAGAACACGCTCGTCATCTTCACCTCCGACAACGGACCTCATGAGGAGGGTGGTGCCGACCCCGAATTCTTCGGACGCGACGGTAAACTGCGCGGACTCAAGCGCCAGTGCTACGAGGGCGGCATACGCATTCCGTTCATAGCATGGTGGCCCGGACACGTGAAGGCAGGCGAGGTGAGCGACCTGCAGTTCGCCTTCTACGACCTCATGCCTACGTTCTGCGACCTCGCCGGCGTGAAGAACTTCCGTAAACGCTACACCAACCGCAAGCTCGCGGGCGATGGCTTCGACGGACTTTCCATTGCTCCGACACTCCTCGGTGACAATTCCAAGCAGCTGCAGCACGAACACCTTTACTGGGAGTTCCACGAGACCGACCAGATAGCCGTGCGTCGTGGCGACTGGAAGCTGATTGTCGTAAAGGGCAAGCCACGCCTGTACAACCTCGCCACCGACTTGCACGAGGATAACGACGTGAGTGCTGCGCATCCGGACATAGTAGCCGAGCTTGTAGATGTTATACGTAAGGAGCATGTCGATAACGAGTTGTTCAAAGTGACACTGCCTTATTAACTTTTGCCGTCGTTCTTCGAACGCCACCCGATCGGATTGCGAACGCCGCCCGATTGGATTGCGAACGCCGCCCGATCGGATTTCGAACGCCACCCGATTGGGCGGCGTTCGCTGTCCGATGACTTAAATGGGCTTTTAAAGGTAAAAAAGTAAAAGAGTAAAAGAGTAAAAAGGCTAAAACAAAAGAGTAAAAAGAGGTGAAGCAAAAGAGTAAGATGGGCTTTTAAAAGTAAAGTTCTGCCATTTTGGCTACAAATGTATTGCAGCTATATGACAAAAATGCAAATTTACGACAACTACTTGACTAACATCAAAAATATACGACAACTTGAAAAATAAACGAACTAATACTTGTGTGCGAGCACAAATAGCACTACCTTTGCATCAGAAATAAACGACGAGGCTGCGCTGAAAGCGTGGCTGACGGTTGCCGAAAGGCAAGAAAGAGAAGCGTAATTAGGGATAACAAAGTAAGAATTAAAGAAAGAAAGGGTAACATTATGGTTATTTTTAGTTTTATTTTTGCGATTTGTTGTGCAGCTCTTGCAGAGGCTGTAAAGGTAAACAACAAGATCAGCCTCAAGAAGTAACAAGTGCTGAAAGCACTGTTGCGCTGAGGAGCAAACAAATGGGAAACACAGAAAAACACAAGTAGGATAACAATTAAAAAAAGAAAGGAATAAGATTATGATGATTTTCGGATTTATCTTCGCAATTTGTTGTGCAGCCATTGCAGAGGCTGTAAATGTAAACAACAAGATCAACCTCACAAAATAAAAGTGAGCTTGCTCAGACAATAGTAATTAACAATATAACGAAGCGGTTGCATGGCGCCTTTGGCACATGCAACCGCTTTTTGCGTCTGTAGCTTTCACCGCACCCAAATGCGGAAAGTCCCTCATAAAAATGTAGTGATGTGGCAAAAAGTCCCTCATAAAAATGTAGTGATGTGGCAAAAAGTCCCTCATAAAAATGTAAAACACTTGTTTTTGTCGCTGATTATCAGTATCCTCAATGAGCGATTATCGTGAAGACGATAGGTTGACAAATGTGCCGTTATACGGAGCACGATCTTTCTTGAAGGCACTTAAATAATAGTAATTGATTGTAATGATACAATAAAACCGCCGTTTCTGCGTTATATCTATTACGATGAAACATATTCATATATATATAATAATGTGTGTGCTGGGCGTGTTCGGCTTAAGCGCATGCGACGATATCGACGATTTCACAACATCGCCGAACAACCTGCTCACGTTCTCTACCGACACGGTGCGCATTGACACCGTATTCTCTACCGTGCCGTCGTCGACGCGCGACTTCTGGGTGAGCAACCGCTCGGGTAAGGGGCTGCGCTGCACATCCGTGCGCCTCGAAGGTGGCAACCAAAACGGATTTCGTGTGAATGTAGACGGCGTATATCTGAGTCCGGAACAGGGCTATAAGGCAAACGGCATAGAGGTGCGCAACAAGGACAGCATACGCGTGTTCGTGGAGGTGACTACCGCCGTGAACCACGGTGACGCACCGAAGGAACTGAACGACCGCCTCGTGTTCGCGCTTGAGAGTGGAGTGGAGCAGAAGGTGGTGCTCAACGCATGGTCGTGGGATGCCGACTTCGTGCGCAACAAGACCATCGATAGCGACTACACAATATCCGCAGGCAAGCCGCTCGTAGTCTACGGACCGATGACCGTAGAGGAGGGCGCTACGCTCACTATAGCGCCGGGTGCTACGCTCTTCTTCCACGACGGAGCGGGCATCGACGTGAAGGGACGGCTCGTCTGCAAAGGCACCGCCGACCAGCCTGTCACGCTGCGTGGCGACCGCCTCGACCATATGTTCGACTATCTGCCATACGACCGCATGAGCGGATTATGGAACGGCGTGCACTTCCTGGAGAAGTCGTACGACAACCGGATGGAGTTCACCGACTTGCACAGCGCGTTCCATGGCGTGCGTGTCGACTCGTCGGATGTGGCTCGGCAGACGCTCACCATAGCCAACTCTACCATACACAACTGTCAGGGACACGCGCTGTATGTAGAAAATTCGAAGGTGACGGTAGAGAACTCGCAGCTGACGAACGCGCTCAACAACTGCTTGGGCGTGGACGGAGGTGACGTGCAGGTGAACAACTGCACGCTGGCACAGTTCTATCCGTTCGATTCCAACCGCGCCAGTGCGCTCAACTTCTCGGCTCTGAAGCGTCCGCTGCAGCAGTTCGTCTGTCGCAACACGCTCATCACGGGCTACAGCGCAGACGAGATGATGGGCGGAAAGCCCGTGAAGGATGCTACGGGCGAGGATGCCGCAGAACCGAACGCTTTCAACTATAAGTTTGAGAACTGCGTGATACGCACCCCCGAGGTGACGGACGAGAAAGAACTGCCGCACTTCGTGAACGTAGTGTTCGAGGAGAAAGAGAATGCCGACTCAGTCTGCACCAACCACTTCCGAAAGGTGGACGGCGACAAGCAGGACTACGACTTCCGACTCGCAAAGACATCAGTGGCTATCGACCGCGCCGACCCAGCTACGGCTACCAAAACCGACCGCAACGCTATGCCGCGCGACGAGCGACCCGACGTGGGAGCATACGAATTCAAGGAGGAAAAGACGGAAGAACCTAATCCGCAGGAATAAGTATCTTCACCATCTCACCCCATCATCACCACCTCACCACAACAACATCTCACCACCACCTTTAAACTATGAAAGAAATAAACATCAACATTCGCGTTGAGCACTATCAGCTCGACGAACTGAACACTGCTGACCGCGAACTCGTAGAGCGTGCGTTGGAAGCCACCAACGGTGCATACGCTCCGTACAGCAATTTTTACGTAGGAGCAGCATTGCGCCTCGCTGACGGCACCATCGTAACAGGCGCAAACCAAGAGAACGCAGCATTCCCATCAGGCACGTGCGCCGAGCGCACAGCCATCTTCGCAGCACAGGCAAACTATCCCGACCAGCCCGTTTCGACACTCGCTATCGCGGCACGCAACACAGGCGGACTGCTCGATGAACCAGTGAGTCCATGCGGAGCCTGTCGCCAGGTGATACTCGGTGTGGAAGACCGCTACAAGAAACCCATCCGTGTGCTGCTCTACGGCAAAAAAGGAGTCTACAGCCTGCAGTCGGCCAAAGATCTGCTGCCCTTCTCGTTCGTCGACGACAGCATGAAGTAAGGCAGGCAGAAGCCAGTGTCGGCACAAACGAAATAATGCAGTAACAAAATTTATATCAATGATATAGCCTTCTTTGTTCTTTTTTTAGTAATTTTGCACTCTAAATAGTATATACGCGATTTCATACGCTAAAGAAAGAACAAAGAAATAGCAAAATAAAATTATGAGCAAACAAGTAGAAAAAATCAAGGAGCTGGTCGCTAAGCGCGAACAGGCTCGTCTCGGTGGCGGCGAAAAAGCTATTGAGAAGCAGCACGCACGCGGCAAATACACAGCACGCGAGCGCATCGAGATGCTCGTCGACGAAGGTTCGTTCGAGGAGTACGACATGTTTAAGAAGCATCGTTGTACTAACTTCGGTATGGAGAAGAAGCACTACTATGGCGACGGTGTCGTAGCAGGTAGCGCTACAGTAGGCGGCCGTTTGGTTTACGTATATGCTCAGGACTTCACCGTCAACGGCGGTTCGCTCTCTGAGACAATGGCACAGAAGATTTGCAAGGTGATGGACATGGCTATGACCATGGGCGCACCGGTTATTTGCATGAACGACTCGGGCGGTGCACGTATTCAGGAAGGCATCTGCGCCCTCGCTGGCTACGGCGAAATCTTCGAGCGCAACATCCTCGCTTCGGGCGTAATCCCACAGATCTCGGCTATCATGGGTCCGTGCGCAGGCGGTGCAGTTTACTCGCCGGCTCTCACCGACTTCATCATCATGAAGGAGCAGACTTCATACATGTTCCTCACAGGTCCGAAGGTTGTGAAGACCGTTACGGGCGAGGACATCGACGCTGAGCACCTCGGCGGTGCATCGGTTCACGCTACGAAGAGCGGTGTGACACACTTCGCTGCAAAGACTGAGGAAGAGGCTATCGAGATGATAAAGAGCCTGCTCTCGTTCATCCCGAGCAACAACACAGAAGAGGCTCCGCGCGTAGAGTGCAACGACCCGATCAACCGTATGGAGGACTCTCTCAACGAGATTATCCCCGACGACCCGAACAAGGCTTATGATATGTACAAGGTTATCGGTGCCATCACCGACAACGGCGAGTTCTTCGAGATACAGCCTAAGTTTGCTAAGAACATCATCATCGGTTTCGCACGCTTCAACGGTCAGAGCGTTGGTATCGTAGCCAACCAGCCGGCTGCTTACGCAGGCGTTCTCGATGTTAACGCAAGTCGCAAGGCAGCACGCTTCGTGCGCTTCTGCGATGCGTTCAACATTCCTATCGTGTCGCTTGTCGACGTGCCAGGCTTCCTGCCAGGTACAGGTCAGGAGTACAACGCCGTTATTCAGCATGGTGCACAGTTGCTCTACGCTTATGGCGAGGCTACCGTTCCAAAGATCACAATCACTCTGCGCAAGAGTTACGGCGGTTCGCACATCGTTATGGGCTGCAAGCAGTTGCGTTCAGACCTCAACTTCGCATGGCCGTCTTCAGAGATTGCGGTTATGGGTGCAAGCGGTGCTGTTGCAATCCTCTGCGGCAAGGAAGCTAAAGCTAAGAAGGAAGCTGGCGAAGACGTTCAGGCGTTCCTCGCAGAAAAGGAAGACGAGTACACTGAGAAGTTCGCAAACCCGTACGAGGCAGCTTCTTACGGCTATATCGACGACGTAATCGAGCCGCGCAACACACGTTTCCGCATCTGTCGCGGTCTGGCACAGCTCGCTACAAAGCGTCAGCAGTTGCCAGCTAAGAAGCATGGTTGTATGCCGATGTAATTTGTTTTACAAGTAGACGAGTAAACAAGTAGACAAGGTTACAAGTAAACAAATATACAGGTATGGACAAGAATATATATGCTGCCATTGCCATGGCTCTATATGAGTATCAGGGCAACAACGTACACGATAAAGAACCGGGCTTCATCACCATACAGCCGCGTCAGACTATGTGGAACGCCAAGTTCTTAAGTTTAACAGCAAAACCATAAAAAAGAAATGAAAGAGTTTAAATATACAATCGACGGCAAGGAGTACAAGGTACAGATAGAAGACGTTGAGGGCAATATCGCCGACGTAACGGTAAATGGTGAGGCCTTCAAGGTAGAGATGGAGCAGGAGGCTGAGCCCGAGAAGAAGAAGGTAGTGCTTGGTCAGCCGGCTGCTGAGGCAGAGGAAGGCGAGACAGCAAGTGCTGCCAACGTGAACACAGCCAACGCGCTCAAGGCTCCGCTGCCAGGCGTAGTAACCGAAATTAAGGTTGCTGTAGGCGACGAGGTGAAGGTAGGCGACGTAGTCGTTGTGCTCGAAGCAATGAAGATGGCTAACAATCTCGAAGCTGAGAAGGACGGAAAGGTGACGGCTATCTGCGTGAAGACTGGCGAGAGCGTACTTGAGGACTCTCCGCTCGTAGTGATTGAGTAAAAATACTATATATAATAGAATAAGGTGGAATTGTTAAAGTTCCACCTTATTTTTGTATATTATTCAAAAAAAATTTGGACTTTATTATAATATTTAATACTTTTGTACTCAAAATAACTAAATAACCGACTTTATGAAGAAAATACTATTACAAATTGTATTCTTTCTATCTGCAACGATTGCAATGGCGCAAACCGATATTCAGTTCTCTATATTGAAGGCAGAGGCAGATGGTATGTCAGCATCTGTGACCAACGCCCTAGACTTGAAGCTTCGTCAGGTGTTCGATCGCAATGGAGCTGGTGCTGCTGATCTTTATAATGTGTTTGCCATAGAGCCAACTATATCTGTAGAGAAGATTATCTCTACTAAGGATGGTGTCGTGCTTGACGTGCCTATCGCACAAGGCGAGTTAGTGCTCATTGCCAAGAACATTATCGATGGTGCCGAATATTACAGCACATCAATTGAATTGGAGGGCGAATCGCTTGGTAGCAAGGATAAGGCTATGAAGTCGATGATAAAGGGCATCAAAGTGACTGACCCTGCCTATAAGCAATTCATCAATACTGCACGCAAGAAGATTGAAGAGTACTATTCTACCAATTGCGCTTTCATATTGCAGAAAGCAAAAGCACTTTACAATCAGCAGCGTTACAAAGAAGCTATTAGCTATCTCTCTGCTGCCACTGCCAATATCCCATGCTATGATCAGGCTTACGCTCTGCAGGAGCAAATTCTTGCAAAGTTGGGAACAAAGCCAGACACTGTGATTGTTGAAAAGGTGGTAGAGAAGCCGGTCGTAGTAGAAAAGGTGGTAGAGAAACCCGTTGTTGTGGAGAAAATTGTGGAGAAACCAGTGCCTGCTGAAGCTCCCGCTGCTCCTAAGTGCGAGATAACAATCTCTATGAATGACCTCGAGTTCCGTATTCTCAGTTGTAAGGGTGAGCCTACACAGCGACGCATCACTATCAAAGCCGAGTATGTCAACCAGAATGTGAACATTGCGAATGGCGATATATCATTGGATGTAGTTATTGACGACAATGGTAAAGAACTTCCACGCGAGAACAAAGCTGTTATAGCAAATGGTTCATCGTACGAATGGGTTAGTATGCCTGCACGCGTCAATCTGAAGCACGACTTCTACATTGTCAATTATGATCATCCGATGGAGACTATTTCGTATATGAAGCTAAAGGTGCGCAATGGTTATGTAGAGATTCGTAACTTGAAGGTGGATTGGCAATAAAAACTACCCAATACATTTACTGATACTAACGATAAAATTTAAACAACTTATTATGAAGAGAATATCATTGACTTTATGTCTGCTCGTAGCCACATGCTGTATAGCATTGGCACAGACAAAAGTTGTGGAGCGTAGCGCAAAGAAAGCTCCTGAGTGGGTCAATACGGCTAACCCAAGTGCACTTGTTGTCACCGTTACCGCCAATACCATAGCAGATGCGCAGGTGAAGGCAATGGCTGAGGTTACAGAGCGCATCATCCTCTCTGTAGCAAGCAACGTAAGCGTGTCGCAGCGCAATGAGTCGAGCGAGATAGTGGAGGACGACAACGTGCAGTCGCGCGATGAATACACACGTCTCTCGAAGATAAAGTCGGCTAACTTACCTTTCCTTAAAGGTATCTCGTCGAACAAGATAGCTGGAATATACTGGCAGCGTGTTCAGGACAAGAAGACGGGCGAGAGCTACTACGAGTATTCTGTGCTTTATCCTTACTCTCGTCGCGAACAGCGCACACTGCAGGCAGAGTTTGAAGCTCTCGACCAGGAGATGACCGCTAAGTACGAGGCTTTGGCACAGAAGATAGACAACATTGAGTCGGTAGAAGATATCAAAGCTGCTACTACTGAGCTCAACGCTCTGAAGGCATACTTCTTCGACGATGTACGCCTTGAGCAGGTGGAAGGCTTGAAGAAGCGCTATCTTCAGCTCTACGATGCGCTCACACTCACAGGTAAGTTTGTTAAACGTGGACAATATAGCTGTCAGGTGCTCCTGAAAGGCAGACCTGTTAAGGTGTCTACATTGCCGACAGTGAAGTCGAGCAGCGTGACTCAGCTCAACGTGCGTCCAACAACCGACGGCACATTCCTCGTTACATACGATGATAGCGAGTGTATTGAGGACGAAGAGAATACTATTGACGTAATGCTTCGTCTTGATGGCAAACGTCTCACTTATAAGATTTCGCTCACAGAAGCCGGTAGTGGCTTTGGCAGTCAGAAGTTCTCTATCGCGCCAGAGGGTAAGGTGCTGCTTACAGCAGCTATGGTAGATGCTGCAGAACGTGAAGTCACGGACGTAACAGTGCGTCTTACTGTGAACAACCGCAACGGCAATAAGTTCGCAGTGAAGAGTTTTGAGCTCAATGTGCCTGACATTGCAGTGCCACTCGTCTTCGATAACGTTGACGCAATCTACTCTACAAAGGGACTCATCCAGATAAAGATGCTGGCACAGGGCGAGTATTCGCTTCGTCAAGTAAAGAAGAACGACTTCGGATTTGTGAAGGGCACGCTCAATGTAGTAAACCCAGACACAGGAGCAATCGAACCAATAAAGGTAGCATTGCCATACTCAACCAACTGGGAGTAATGAAATGGAAAACCAATTGAGAGTAATGAAATAGAAATAGGTAACAATTAAATTTATAACAATTAAAACTTGACTATTATGAAACAGAGAATTTTTAACGTATTATTGGCTATCGCACTTATCTTCTGTGGTTCATCTGCAGCTTTCGCTCAGTCGAAGTTGTTGAAGAAGGATATTAAGAAGACTTGTAAGGAGTGGAAGAAGGCAGGTTGGTCATTGCTTGCTACAGCTTCTACAATGGAGTATGCGCTTACAAAGTATCGCACATACGTAGAGGGTGATGAAGAGAACCACCTTGTTCTTACAGGTATTGCTGTAGGCAAGAACCCTAAGATTGGTCGTGAGAACGCTATGATGAATGGTATCACAAGCTACGCAAGTCGTGCTAAGGCTCAGGTAGTTGGTAAGATGAAGAGCCTTATGTCTTCAGACGCAGAAGGTATGTCGGAGGAAGAAATCGATAAGTTCGGTGCTGCTTATGAGATGGGCGTGAATACAAAGATTGCAGGTCTCGTTAAGATGCACTTCACTCTCGTTCGCGAGAAGGGCGGCTCTAAGGAGTTCCAGGTTTACATGACTATCGATGAGTCAGCTGCTAAGAAGGCTCGTGAGCTTGCTGCAAAGGAGGCAAAGAAGAAGGCAGCTCTTAACGATCTCTCACAGCAGGTTGAGGAGTTCATCGGCGACCCTGTTGAAATGGACGAGTAATATCTTGAAGATATTGTAATCAATCCGGAGAAGGGTAGATTTGTCTGCTCTTCTTCGGATTTTTTAGATAATAACCATTAAAATAAAACCCGTACAAATGAAAAGATTTATATTATTAGCTTTCTGCGCAACATGTTGTATGGGGACTCAGGCACAAGTCGTAGACGATTTCGATGACTTTGTGAATAGCGAAATGGCATCGTTTGATAAGTTCATTGATGATGCAAACAAGCAATTCATTAGTTTCTTGCGCAATCCGTGGAAAGAGTTCGACTCTAAGAAGCCCGTGGAGAAACGTGTTAAGCCTGAGCCTGTTAAGCCCGTTGTGTACGACGAGAAGAAGGATCCTGATACCACTCCCGTAGAGCTTACTATTGAAGAAATTCTCGGACAATCGACTAAAGAGAGTAAACAGCGTCCTCAGGGAAGAGTGATCGATGGAGGTGAAAAGGTGACGTTTGACAAGCCGCACAAGAAGGTTGACAATACTAACAAGCGACGCCAGCCAGTGGACACCGAGAGTGAAAAACCTCAGCCCGTGGTAAAGCCTGAAACCCCAGCTCCAGTTCCAGCTCCAGTTCCAACTCCTCAGCCTGCTGCTCCAGCAACCAAGCCGACTTGTCCAAATGCTAAGCCGACCTGTCCAAACGCTAAGCCTGCTTGTCCAAACGCTAAGCCTGCTTGCCCGAACGCTCAACCGGCAGCTCCAACAACCAAGCCTGTTGTTGTTCCCGTAACACCTCCGGCAGTTAAGCCGTCAGCACCTACGGGTGAGCTCTTTACGGCCTCTGCAGACAAGCAGATGGTGAACTTCTGTGGACAGAAGGTGTATGTCGACAAGTCGTTGAAAGGTGTTTGTTCGATAGGCAATATGCGTGAGAACGCCATTGCTGATGCTTACGAGGCTATGTGTAAGGCCGATTATAAGGCGTTGGTAGACGATTGTCGTAAGGTGAAGAAGGAGCTCAACCTCAACGATTGGGGTATATTCCTCTTCGTTCGTGAAGCCTCTAAGACACTCTGTACTGATGAGAACGCTGCTGTTGTGATGCAGCAATTCCTGCTCAACGAGCTTGGCTATAAGTCGAAGATGGCGCGCCGTGCCGATCGCAATCAGATGCTTCTGTTCGTTGCTGCTGATTGTCAGGTCTATGGTCATCCATACTTTACAAAGGACGGACTCAACTATTACAACCTCACAAGTAATGAGTCGTGCCAGTTCTATATGTGTCAAGAGGATTCGCCGAAGGCTAAGAGCAAACTGAACATGCAGGTTAATCATGCTCCAGCACTTAATGCTGGTATGGTGAACTCAGTACATAAGAATCGTTCGGGTTCGGTTGCTGTGTCTGTAGACGTTCCAAAATCGCTGATGGAGTTCTATGGCAGTATGCCGCAGTGCGACTACAGCGTGTATGTGAACGCCGAAGTGAACCCATCTGTTGCCAGCAAGGTGCTCTCAACACTCGCACCATTAGTAAATGGAAAGGGTGAGGCAGAGGCAGCCAATCTGCTCATCAATTTTGTGCAGACCGGCTTCCAGTACGCTACCGACCAAGAGCAGTTCGGTTATGAGAAGCCGTTCTTCGTTGAGGAACTCTTCTACTATCCGTATTGCGACTGCGAAGATCGTTCTGTACTCTATTCGTATCTGGTGCGCAATCTGCTGAAGCTCGATGTCGTATTGCTCGATTATCCTAATCATATTGCTACTGCAGTATGCTTCAACGAGAATGTATCGGGCGACTTCGTCACTGTTGGTGGAAAGAAGTATGTGGTTTGCGATCCTACTTACATCGGTGCTTCTATCGGAAAGGCGATGCCTCAGTTTAAGAATGTGGCTGCCAAGGTTCTGAAGTACTAAGTTTTTGTATATATTGAAGTCATAAAAAACGGCATATCTCAAACAAGGGATATGCCGTTTTTGGTATTACTCAACTATTCCTGCCTTTATCCAGCTGTCGAGTAGTGCTTTTGCGTCGTTCTCCGCCGTAGTGTCGTCGATGTCGTATTCCTCGCATGCAGCTCTTTTGAGCGTTTCTGCGTCGAACTCTTTGTTCTTTACGCCTTCCCAAAGAAGAGCAGCACTCTCGTTCATGCTGATGATTTTTGTGAAGTCGATGTTCTCTTTGCCTTCTGCAACGATTATGTTCTCGCCGCAAATGTCCCTAAGGACGAATCCTTTCTTTATCTTCATATTTCTTGGTTTTCTTTTATTGTTATTAAGCCGAACTAAGCCTGAGGTTGGTGGCGTTTAAGCCGAACTAAGCCTCTTTATGCCTTCTAAGCCCTCCCCGATGGGGAGGGTTGGGAGGGGCTCTTTTACTTTTAAATACTTTGTGGGTGCGTGGTATGGGCAAGATGCCCATACCTCCTACTGTTTACTTTTTTACTTTTCTATAGATGAACAGTAGGTAGCGGCGGATGGGTAGCAGACGTGTCCAGATAGCCGAATAGATGCGCCATTTTCGTCCCGATGTGTAGTCGGGAGTGCTTCGTCCCTTGCGGTAGAACGCTGTTGCTATGCCGCGAATGTCGGCGAGTGAGCATTGTTCGGTGTTTAGATTGCCGTCGCCACGCAACGTCACCTTGTCGCCGTCGATGTTCACGATGCGATGTAGCACATACCTGCCTGGACTAATCTCTGCCAGCACTGCGTCGCCACGATGCACTGTGGTGTGCTTGCTGAGTATCGCGCAGTCGCGTCCGTCCTCAAGAAAGGGTCGCATACTGAAGCCGCGCAGCTTGAACGTGACGGTGTGTCCTTGGTTGAGTAGCTCCACGAAATGGGGTATCAGTTGCGCGTTGTTGAACTGTTTGCTTTGGATTGGCATGGTGAGGTGGCGTTTTGTTGATGCGGTGCGGATAGTGTATTAAAACTCACTTCTGCAGCCTCTTTGTCGGGCAGGCAGTGTAGTACATAGACGTATTGTGAGGTTTCGATAACCTTGATAACCGTGTCGTAGGTATTGCGGAATACCGTCTTGTCCCACTTCATTGTGGAACATGCGGGCAGTATATATGTGAAGGCTATTGTTGGCGACAAGCGTTCTATGCTGTTGCTCTTGGCGCGTGTAATCTGTGTGATGGCTCCGAGTGGTGCCTTCACGTCGCGGTAGCAAGGGGTCTTTCCGCTCCACGGACTACCGTAGATAAATGTGCGTCCGTTGATGACGCGCACGATGGGGTTGTCGTCGTTCATCAGGTCCGACCCAGGGATGTGCTTCAGCCATAGTTGCGTGTGTGTGCTCTTGCCGGTGCCGCTTTTTGCGATGAATGCATAGCCGTAGCCGTTGTTTCTCACGAGTGAGGCGTGTATGAGCAGTGTGTGGAAGAAGCTGCTGCGGAAGGCGTAGAGCATCATCAGTGCGTTGTTCAGTCCGAAGTGTCGCATCTGTTCGTTGCCGTTCAGTGCGCACACGCCTTCGCTGAAATCCTTGTTGGTCTGTAGCAGACAGCAGCTGCGTCCTTCTATGTCCTTTAGTATGTACTGATAGCCTCCGTTGTCGAGTTGGTCGACGATGGTGTCGCCGTTGCCCGTGTCGAAGGTGTCTATGCGTTCGCGATGTTCTTTCGTTATGGGTTTTAGCGTGTCGTCCACGTGTAGTGTAAAAAGAAAATCGTCGTTTGAACCTTTCGTTCTGAAAGGCTCAAACGACGCTATCAATTCAGGGCTGTTTCTGTCGTTTGCTGTGAAAACAACCCTTATGTTATGTTCTGCGATGCAGTATTCAGATATGTTGTTCATTTATTTCTTCTTCGACTTCTTTTTCTGCAAATCTATGCGCTCGCTGTCATCCGGTACGATACATGAGTACGTAAAGTCGTGTTTTGTTATTGATTTCACGTTGTAGCGTCCCTTGGTTGTGTAGCGCTTCTTTGTAGCCATGTATTTCTTCTCTATCTGCTTACGTTTCTTAGCGAAGACGGTGACGCAGGTAGGTGTGGCGCATCCGTTGACTTTTAGGTGCTCGCGCAACTGATAAGAGTAGTTGTTGCGACTATACAGAAAGTCGGTTTTTGCATCTACCCAAGCCGAGTCGAGCTGCTGTATATCCGTGATGTACACCGTTGAATCGTTGAACGATGTGGCTATTCCGTAGACGTAGAGTCGCTCTTGCTTCTGCAGTGCGAAGATAAGCGACGGCATGAGCAGCATTGCCAATGCCAGGATTGTGCGTATTTTCATTTCTTTCGTTGTGTTATCGTTATCTGCCAAGATAAGCCTTGAGCAGCTTGTTCTTTGTATTCTGTTTCAGTTTGCGTATCGCCTTCTCTCTGATTTGGCGTACACGTTCGCGTGTGAGTCCGTATTTGTTGCCAATCTCTTCCATTGTGCATTCGGGCTGATTGATGCCGTAGAAGGCTTCCACCACATTGCGTTCGCGTTCGTTGAGAACCGACAGGGCGAGTGCAATCTCTTCGCGCATCGATTCCATCACGAGTTCGTTATCGGTCGATGGTTCGGAGTCGTTCGGCATAAAGTCGAGCATACTTGCTCCGTCGCCTTCGGTCATCGGTGCGTCTACGCTTACCTGGTGTGTATCCACCTTCAGCACGTCCTCGATCTTCTCGTGCGGCATGTCGGTTTGCTCTGCAATCTCGTCGATGCTCGGTCGGCGTTCGTTCTCCTGCTCGAACTGGTTGAGTATGCGCTTTATCTTGTTCACGCTGCCCACCTGATTGAGTGGCAATCGTACCACGCGACTCTGCTCGGCTATTGCCTGCAGGATGCTCTGTCTGATCCACCACACGGCGTAGGATATGAACTTGAAGCCACGCGTCTCGTCGAACTTCTCAGCTGCCTTCAACAGTCCGATGTTGCCCTCGTTGATGAGGTCGGGCAGCGAGAGGCCTTGGTTTTGATATTGCTTAGCAACAGAGACTACGAAACGCAGATTTGCCTTTGTCAACTTCTCAAGAGCCTTGCGGTCGCCGTTCTTTATGCGGTGTGCAAGCTCTACTTCCTCTTCTGCAGAAATCAGCTCTTCGTGGCCAATCTCCTGAAGATACTTATCGAGTGAGGCGTTCTCTCGATTGGTAATCGATTTGATGATTTTCAGTTGTCTCATTAAGTGTTGCTTTTTTTGATATTATTTTATTATTAAAAGGGTGGGTGCGCTTTGCGCGCATCATTCTGCAAATTTAGTTATTTCTATTGGTTGCAGCAAATTTTAATCTACTTATTTTTATTGCTGTTTGGTAAAACTAATAATGTAGTAGTTGCTTTTTTTTATTCTGCATCGACCGACGCGGATGTCTGCATCGACCGATGCGGATGCTCGTATCGACCGATGCGGATGTCTGCACCGACCGATGCGGATGCTAAATTGACAACAAAAAAAATAGCGGAGGGCTTTTCTCGAGTCCTCCGCTATCAATGTTTGTGGTTATAGTGTGGATGCCATATTCACCTATTTGTTTAGTCTTCCAAAGGCACAGCGAAGTAAGCCTTCTTGCCCGTAGGATAAACGCCCTGGATATAGAGCACCGGATCCTTGCTTGTAGATGCCTCCTTTACAGCGTTCTGCAAGTCGTCTATGGTCTTCACTGCGTTGTCGTTCACGCGCTGGATGATGAATCCCTTTGTGATGCCTGCGGTCTTCAGTCTGCCAGAGTTCACCTTCAGTACCTCCAAGCCGTAGCCGATGTTCAGCTGTTCCTTCTGTGCGTTCGTGATAGCGCGGAAGTTGCCACCGAGCACGTCGAGGTCTGCCTTCTTCACAACCTGTGTGTTGCCCTTCTCGTTCTTCAGCGTTACGGTCTTTGTAGCCTTCTTCTTGTCGCGCAGATAAGTTACAGATACCTTGTCGCCCGGGCGCTTCTTGGCGAGCACTTCCTGCAGCTCAGCCATCTTGTTTACAGGTTTGCCGTCGATGGCAGTGATGACATCGCCTTCCTTCATGCCAGCCTCTTCAGCCGCGCTCTCTTCTGTCACCTTAGCCACGTAGATGCCCTCCATTGTGCCGAGGTCAATGTCCTCGCCCTTGTCTTTCTTGGCATCTACATAGTTCTTCACGTCCTGACCCTGTATGCCGATGAGTGCACGCTGCACGGTGCCGTACTGCTTCAAGTCTGCCACCACCTTGTTCATAATCGACGTTGGTATTGCGAAGCCGTAGCCGCTGAACGAGCCTGTCTGCGAGTAGAGCATGGCGTTGATGCCGATGAGCTCGCCGCGTGTGTTGACGAGAGCACCGCCCGAGTTGCCAGGGTTGATGGCGGCGTCGGTCTGTATGAACGACTCCACACCATTCTGATAGAGCGAGCGTGCCTTAGCACTCACGATGCCCGCCGTCACGGTGTTCGTAAGGTTGAACGGGTTGCCTACAGCGAGCACCCATTCGCCCACCTTGATGTCGTCGCTGTTGGCGATAGTGATGGCTGGCAGGTTCTTGCCGTCAATCTTGATGAGTGCCAGGTCGGAAGCCTTGTCCGTGCCGATGATGCGTGCCGAGTATTCTTTATTGTCGTTGAGTGTCACGGTCAGCTCGTCAGCGTCTGCCACCACGTGGTTGTTCGTCACGATGTAGCCGTCGGCAGAGATGATAACGCCCGAGCCCGAACCCTGCTGCTTCGGTGTGCGCACGCTGCGACGCTGCTTGCCACCGTTGCCTTGTGGATTGCCGAAGAAACCGAATGGGTCAGAGAAAAAGTCGGAGAACGGGTCGTTCTCCACCTCCACGGTCTGCACCTTCGAGTTCTTCGTGCTGAGGATATGTACAACCGACGGCAGCGACTTCTCCGCAGCGTATGTCAGATCGACCGGCTGTGCCGGTACGGCTGCCGCTGCGGCTGGTGTTGCGTTCACCTTGATTAATGTTCCAGTGGAAAAGGCAAAGGCGAGGGTGCTCATTGCCACAACAAAATACTTAGAATACTTTTTCATAGTTCTGTTTATTTTCTTGTTTTGTTATTGTTTTCTAATCGTTTACGACCTACTTAACGTTGCCTGCTTATTCTGACATATTGCCGTTTTATGCGTGCTATGTTGTGTTAAAACAACAGCGTTTCTGTTTTCGTGGTTGCAAATTTAGACGCAAAAAATGTTAATCTGACAAATTGACACGCATCTTTATCCCATTTTAACACTACAATTTAACATATTAACGGCTATTAGAAAACCAACCCTCCTTTTTTACTTTTGTTTTATTTCCGCCGCCTCCCTGCGCCTCATGTTGGGGAAGTAGCGCAGCGCCAAGTAAAGCGTAGCAATGACACAGATAGCTCCGCCAGCATAGCCTATGTATTCTATCGACAGTCGGCTCACCACCAGTCCGCCCACGTAGGCACCACTGCCTATGCCGAGGTTGAATATGCCCGAAAAGATAGACATGCCTATCGACGTGGCGTTCTCCGGCGCAAAGCGTATGGTGTTGTCCTGAAAGGCTATGTTGAACGCCGTAGCCATGGCTCCCCACAAGATGCAGACCGCGAGGGTGTACGCCATGCCCGCAGTCGCAGCCTGCAGCATCATCATGCACAAGGCGGGGCCTAACGTCACCGCCAGTATGAAGCGGCGTGGGTTAGCCATATAATATTTTGAGAAGGCTATACTGCCGAGCATACCCGAACCGCCGAACACGATGAGTACCAGCGTCACCGTTTCGGGCGACATGGCTGCCACCTTGCCCAAGAACGGCTCAATGTAGCTGTAGCAGGTGTAATGGGCTGTGGCGAAGAGCACCGACATAATGAATACGCCTACCAGCACGCGGTTGTGTAGCAACTCGGGCAGCTGCTTGAAGGCGAACTTGCCGCGGCTCTGCAGTTTTGGAAACACCACGAGTATGAACACGAATATGAGGGCGGAGATGATGGCGATGCTCATGAACGCCATTCGCCAACCTACGTAGAGACCTATCACGCGACCCAGCGGCAGACCGACAACCATGGCTACCGACGAACCAGTGGCAATAGCACTCAGTGCTAAGGCACGCTTTCCGTCGGGCACGGTGCGCACAGCGAGCGGCGAGGCTATCGACCAGAATATAGAGTGGGCGCAAGCCACACCGATGCGCGAGAGCATCAGCGTGTAATAGCCTTCGGCCAATGCCGACCCTACATGGCTCACCACGAACAACGCTATTATGGACAGCAACAACCGCTTCAGCTCCATCTTCGATGCCTTTATCATCAGTGGTAGCGACATTATCGCAACCACCCAGGCGTACACCGAGATGAGCAGTCCGGCGCGAGCCTCGCTGATGTTAAGGTCGGTGGCAATGTCGGTGAGCAGACCGATAGGCATAAACTCTGAGGTGTTGAACACGAACACGGCAAAGGTAAGCCCTACAAGGGGCAACCATCTGCTGAAAGATTCTTTATTTTGCATCCTGAAAATAAAATATAACGGGTTATCCTTTATTTATTTTATACTGCAAAGTTACGCAAATAATCAGCTAACGGTGCAGTCGTAAAACAGAAACCTCGCATAATATGACTTAAATCAAGCACACGGCGTAACCCCGAAGCGTGGAACAATATGCTAAAAGTTTTTCTTTTATTCTTTAATTGTGGCATAATAGGGAAATCCATAACAATTAATAGGGATAAAACTCTTGTTATTAGTCAAAATTGTTGTAAATTCGCAACATTAACCAAAACACGTTTTTATAAATGAAGAAGTTTTTAATTGTAGCAATAGCGTTATTGACCTCGGTTCTTACCATGGAGGCACAGGGATATCAAGGCAACAACTATCGTGGCGGACGCGATTTCTCGATGTATGCCAATCGTTACGACCGCTTCGGTAGAGAGGGCGTTTACATGGGTCTGCGCCTTGGTCCGTCGTTCACCACTGTCGACTCTGACGACAAGGCACTTGATGGAGGCAGCACAAAAACCGGACTAAACTTTGGCGTGTTCACCGGTATGCAGCTCTCTCCGAAAGCCCCCGTATTCCTTGAGGGTGGACTGATGTACGTAGAAAAAGGTGGTAAGAATCTCTATGAAGGCAAGAAGATAACCTATAGTCTGCGCTATTTAGAACTCCCGATCGTTGTGAAATACGGCATACAGTTAAACGAGCACTTCTCGGTGCAGCCACTTGCCGGTGGCTATTTCGCGTTGGGCATTGGCGGAAAGTCGAAGAATTTTGCCGATCGTGAGGTTGTTCATTCTTTCTCGAAGCACATGTTCAAGCATTTTGATGGCGGTTTGCGCTTCGGTTGCGGCGTAACCTACGACCTGTTCTATGCCGACCTCACCTACGACCTCGGTCTCGCCAATATCTGTCACGACGAGTTCGACACATCGCACAATCGCAGTCTCTCGCTCAGTTTGGGCGTTAATTTCTAATGGAGTAGACCACTCTTATTGTCTACTTTTAGGTAGGTTCTATTAATTCATAAATTCGAGTGGAAGCCGTTCCGTCAGATACAA
>ERZ791680.655-NODE-655-length-34670-cov-3.967326_pt1 | contig 34670 bp, 49 predicted proteins | sample MGYA00510051_ERZ791680 | MGnify/ENA primary metagenome ERZ791680 (study PRJEB30046, sample SAMN00715238) | human gut metagenome | study: EMG produced TPA metagenomics assembly of the A metagenome-wide association study of gut microbiota in type 2...
GGGGCTAAACTGGCAGGCGGAGACAACGCTACACTGGCAGGCGGAAACGGGGCTACACTGGCAGGCGGATACAACGCTAAACTGGCAGGCGGAAACGGGGCTACACTGGCAGGCGGAAACGGGGCTACACTGGCAGGCGGAAAACATTCTATCATGGTTTCTGAAAACGGTGGCAGAGCTAAAGGCGGCATGGGTAGTGTGATTGTTATGGTGGAGCGAAACGATGAAGGAGAAATCGTCAATTACAAAGCAATCCAGATTGATGGGGATAAATACAAAGAAGATACATGGTATCGGTTGGAAGATGGAGAAATTAAGGAAGTGGAGTGATGGTTATGAAATACAGAAAGAAGCCCGTTGCAATTGAAGCGTTTAAATACGACGGAGATTTAAAAGATTACGATGGTAAATATTATGTCCCCGATTGGGCGGTAATCGCCTTTGAGAATGGCATCATGCACTATGTCAGTGATGACGGAGAAAAAACACCTATCGAACTATATATTGATACATTAGAGGGAACGCATCATGTGAGTGTTGGGGACTATGTGATTCGCGGCGTGAAGGGAGAACTTTATCCCTGTAAACCAGACATTTTCGAGCAGACATATGAAGCATGCGAGGAGTGATGCAGAATGGCTGAAATGACAGCGTTGGAGTTTCTGAAATGCAAGGATAGAATCTGTAGAACATATGCATGTAACGTCTGCCCGATATGGATAATCAGACCAGACCAATCGGAAGGATGCGGTATCTTTTTGCGCAAGTATCCAGAAAAAGCAATTTCCATCGTAGAAAAATGGTCGAGAGAGCATCCGAGAAAAACGATTTTGCAGGATTTCTTGGAGAAGTATCCGAAAGCCGAACTGAGATATAACAAATTTCCAGAAATTTGCCCTTATTCTTTGGGATACGCAGAAAATAGCCAGTGTTTTTTAGATATGGAAGAACGATTTTTTTCAGAAGAATGCGAAGAATGTTGGAATAGACCGTTAGAGGAGGAATAATAATGGCTGAAAATACACAGTTGGCAGAAAAGAAGGAATTTACAACAGCGCTAAGTCAGTGGAGCAACGAAATTACAGGGTTGATTGCAAAAGATTATGATGCTTGCGGCGTTGTTTTTGACGAGTATTCCAGAAAATGTGCTATGGAGGCTGTCGGCAGCATTTACAATCTTGTCAAGAATGACGGCAAGGCAAACATGAACTCTCTCGATACAAGCAACTTGAGGGGTATCGTTGAGAACTGCGCAGGGCTGAAATTGAATCCTGCGGCATATCCGAGAGAATGTTATTTCCAGCTTAGAAACGTCAAGCGTGGTAATGAATGGGTGAAGGTTGTTGAAATGGGTATCGAGGGTGCAGGATATGATTCCCTTCTTTCTCATTATGGCAAAGACGTTGAACAGGTTTATCCGTACTGGGTGGTTAAGGAAGGGGACGTTTATATCCCACCCAAACATAAGGGATTGGAGCTGACACCGCCAGAATGGGAAGAAAAAGGGTTGTCCGATAAAGCGGTTAGGGTGGTGTATCCTGTCAAATTGAAAGACGGCACAGTGACGTATCTGACAGCCGATAGGGCAAGCGTAAAGGTCAATTTGTTGGCTCACGTTAAGCAAAATATGATGAACGCCACATTCGGCATCTGCGAGGACAGATACAAGGCTACGGACAAGCAGAAAAAGGAAATCAAGGCAAAGAAGGATGAAATTCTGAACGCATTGAGAGCGTGCAGCACAGTTGATGATATGTTGGAATGTGAAATTGCCAGACAATTTATCAGCGGTGCATGGCTTGATACACCGGAAAGCATGATTCAGAGAAAAATGTGCAACAATGCTACAAGAAAGTATCCAAAAAATTATGACCAGATGGCGAGACAGGCACAAATCGGACTGGACGATACATACCGCCAGACACAGGATGATGTTACGGAAAGTGCAAATGCCGTTGATTTTGACGAGGAAAACATCATTGATGGGGAAATTGTGCAGGAGGGATGATTTATGAGAATTATTAGTCAGGATGGAAGAATTGATTTGCCGTATGAACTTGTTGCAATCTCGACACACGCAATAAACAGGGGACAAGTTATCGCAAAGCCGCTGACAAACGTCGATAAACCATTTTGTGTAATGGGAGAATATTACACAGAAGAAAAAGCCGCAAAGGCTATGAAAATGCTGAGAACGGAATACGAAAAATTCCAAGAAACAAAAAGTATCAACGGAGGTTATTTCGCCTTAGATTATCCGAAAGTCTTTCGGTTTCCTCCAGATAGCGAGGTGTGATGATGAAATTTGGAGCATTGGAAGATATGTTGAAGGAATTTTCAGATGGCACATACGATTTGACAGATAATGGAAAATGCACAGGATGCGGAAGTTGCTGCACCAATTTCTTGCCGATGACAGAAAAAGAGGTGTCAATTATCCATAAATACATCAAGAAACGAAATGTAAAAGAACAAAAACATTTCATTCCGTCCTCAACGCCGACAGTTGATATGACTTGTCCGTTTTTGGATGATAGCAAAAGTTGTGATAAGTGCTTAATTTATGCGGTCAGACCGAGGGTGTGTAGGGATTTCATTTGCCGACCAAGTGACAGAACGCCAGTTGATAGAAACTACACTAAAAAATGCAGATTGGTTGATGTTAGGAGAGAGTTCTATTGATATTAAAAACGATAGTAACAGGTTCAAGCGGAAATTGCCATGCACTCATTGCAGACACAGGAGAGATTCTTCTTTTGGACTTGGGGGAGAACGAAAAGAAGATTAAGAAGGGAATCGGGTGGAGAATTTCCGATGTTGTCGGCGCGATTGTTACGCATAAACACGCCGACCACTCAAAATCGGTCAAGGACTTTGAACGAATGGGGATTCCTGTTTTCAAGCCGTATGAAAATACAGAAACTTTTGTAAAAAAGTATTCTGGATTCAAAATACAGGCATTTGACCTTACAACGATTGATGGCAGATGGACACACACAGATGCAGACGGAGAGCCTTGTGCTTGTTATGGTTTCCTTATTGAACACAAGGAAATGGGGAGAATGATTTATATAACGGATACAGCCGTTGTCAAATGGCGGTTCAAAAATATCAACCACATTCTTCTTGGCGTGAATTATGACAAGGATATGATTTATCCAGATAACGAAGGAAAAAAGAATCATATTTTTGGCGGTCACATGGAGATTGGAACAGCTTGCGAGTTTGTAAAGGCGAATAATTCTGATTGCTTGCACAATGTCATAATGTGCCATTTGTCAGCCGATAATGCCGATTCCGATAAATTCATCGAGCGTATGAAAAAAGCGTGTCCTGCGGCGAATGTGTACGTTGCTGGGCGTAATGATTGGTGGTGGTTAAGGAATGGCTAAAGTTTGTTTTTGTTTGAACGCAGACATTAAAGGAAAGGATGGCATTTGTCCTTGCTATCAGTGCGAAGAAAGGGCTGTCGGGTGCCATTCTTCCTGTGAAAAATTTGGTTTTTGGAGTGAAAACCATAAGAAAAACAAAAGGGAGATTCAAAAGAAAGTATACATAGAACGGCAAGCTGATTATAGGAGAAAAGACTATCTGCAAAAACGCAGAGCGGAAAGAAAGAGAGGGAACTATGAATAAGTGCATTTTCATTGGGCGAACCACGAGGGACATAGAGCTGCGGTATACGCAAAGCGCAAATCCGTTGGCGGTCGGGAACACGAGCCTTGCTGTAGAATCTGGATACGGAGAAAAGAAGAAAACGTATTTTTTCAACATAACAGCTTTCGGCAAAACGGCAGAAACAATGGGGCAGTTTGTAAAGAAGGGTACGAAAATTGCGGTCGAGTGCGAAGCCAAAGAGGATGAATACACAAACAGGGAAGGAAACAAGGTCAGACAGGCTTCTTTCATTGTCAAATCCTTTGAGTTTATGGAGAAAAAAGCCGCAAACGGAAACGCGCAGCAGCAAGGGAAAAATGAAATGCCGCAGGATAACGGAAACGGTTTTTACCCTGTGAACGAAAGCATTGAGGACGACGATTTGCCGTTTTAAAAAATAAGAAAGGCGGAGACTGATTTTGAGAATAGAAAATTTAATCGGTTTTTTGAAAGAGAATTTTGAAAAAGGGATACAAATGTTCGATACTCCGAATATTGTAGGCGATTTTATGGTGCCTATTTATAAGAAGGACAATATATTGGTGTTGTTCGCACCAGTATATGACTATATTGAGATATTCGGAATATCTGATGAAGAATTTGAAAGAGTTGAAAAAGAGGTTAATCGGAAAAGGTGGTAAGATTTATATATCAAATTCTCTAGTATGGGAATATAACGGAGAAAAACTCCGTGTTGTTGAATGGGCAGAAAGATTAGGGGTTACTCCTCATTGTCTATTACACAGAAAGGAGTTGGGGTGGGACCTCGAAAGAATATTAACCACTCCAGTAAAAGGTGACAATAATGGGAAAGCCAAATTATAAACAGATATATGCAATTAAGGCAGAACGAGAGGGCAGAATTAAAAAAATCTGCCCGAACATTCCGTATTCAAGCGGTATCTATGTGTTTTATAGGACTGATGAGGCGCAAATTCGTCGGGCGTATTGCGGTCAAGCAATCAATTTGTGCGAGAGGTGCGCTTCTCATTTGGGTGAATACGACCATATCGCATTAAGTCTTAAAAAGCATGGATTTTACAGTGGCGAAAATCCGTATGGTTGGAAACTGGCATTTAAAACTTGCCCTAAGAGCGAGTTAGACGAAAGAGAGGTTGCAACGATTAAGTCATTCGCAGATGACGGATTTCAAATGTATAACGTGACCGCAGGTAGCCAATCAATAGGAAAGCTTGTGACAGGGCAATATAAGCAGCCTAAAACCTATTCACAAGGCGTACAGCAGGGCAGAAAGAATCTTGCGAAAGAATTATCGCATATTGCAGAAAAGCACCTCACAATCGAAATTAGGGCGGATAAGAGGGGCAATAAGATTTCAGAACGGCAGTATGAGAAATTTATGGAGTTGATGAAAGGTGGCGAATAACAATGAGCGGCGGAAGTTGGAGTTATCTATACTCAAAGGAAGTTGACGAGCTTGTGCAGTATGGAAGTATTAGATTGTTAGAAGAAATGGCTGACTACCTTAATTCGAGTGGATATGAAGATGTGGCAAAGGATGTGAGGAGATTAGTCGAGTATATCAAATCAGCCAGAATCAGAATTGAAACGCTTCACGAAATGCTCAGTCCTGTTTTTAAGGCGGTTGAGTGGTACGATAGCAGCGATTGCGGGAAAGATTCAGTTATCAGGGCAATAGAAGATTACAGAAATGGAAGGGCGGCGATTGATGATTGAGATATGGGTTGCCATACCAGGGAAGTAAAAACTCTATTGCAAAATGGCTAATATCGAATTTGCCTTCTGCGGATACGTTTGTAGATTTATTTTGCGGTGGCGGTGCTGTTACGCATTGTGCAATGTTAAGTGGAAAATGGAACAACTTTATTATGAATGACATAGACGCAAGGCTGCCTATTCTATTCAAGGATTGCGTATACGGAAAGTATACAGTTGAAAACAGGAGAGAATGGGTTGATAGGGAAACATTTAACAGGATGAAAGACAAAGATGCTTACATCGCTCTTGTCTGGTCGTTTGGGAACAACGGAAAGACTTACATATACGGCTCTGATATAGAAAAATTTAAAAAAGACTATCACAGAGCGGTTTATTCAAACGATACAAGTATTTTGGAAAAGTATGGATACAAAATAAATCCTTCAAAATTAAACGATGTGTATGGGCGTTATCTTGAGTTTAACAGGCAGATAAAGAAGTTTGCAAGAAATGATTTGGGCATCCTTTCAAGACAAATAGAAATAGAACGCCTGCAAAGCCTGCAAAGCCTGCAAAGCATACAAAGCCTACAAAGCCTACAAAGCCTACAAAGCCTACAAAGCATACAAGGTCTTGGCGTTGATTACAGAAGTGTTAAAATTCCGAACGATGCAGTAATATATTGCGATATTCCATACGAAGGAACAAATTGTGGAAAATATCAAGGATTTAATCACGGAGAATTTTACGAATGGGCTGAATGGCAAGATAACATTTTTATATCAGAATATCAAATGCCAGAAAATTTTATTCCGATAGCAAAAACAACAAAAAGAGTCTTGTCTGCGGCAAATGGCAATAGCAAGGTAGCAACAGAATACTTGTTTACCAACCGAAAAACATACAACAGATTTTCAAAGGAGAGAAAAGAAAAAATAGGTCTTGAAATGGCAAGCCAATTAAGTTTGTGCAATTTGTAGAGGTTGAAAGGAGGCGAGTAATTGAGAATTTACATAAGCGGTGCTATTACTGGCACAGAGGATTTCAGAGAAAGATTCCTTGAGGCGGAAAAGGAACTGATTGCAGCAGGACATGATACGGTAAATCCTGCGAGGTTGAATGACATTATGCCAAAAGATGCGACACATGAGGAATACATGAGAATGTCTTTTGAGTTGCTCGATATTTGTGATGCAATTTATATGTTGGATGGATGGGAAAGCAGCAAAGGGGCAAATCAAGAATACGGTTTCGCCAAAGGAAAGGGAATTGAAATTTATGGTTGTATAGAGAGGTGGAGGAATGAAATTCGTTGACTTCTTCTCTGGGATTGGCGGATTCCGCAGAGGGACGGAGTTGGCGGGGCATGAATGTGTGGGATTTTGTGAATTTGATAAATTTGCAGTAGCCAGCTACACCGCCATGCACACCATGACTGGAATCCAACGAGATTATTTAGATATGCTGCCAAAAAATAAAAGAGTGGCAGAGGCAGGAAAGGAGGAGTACAGGCATGGAGAATGGTACGCAAATGATATTAGACGGATTTTCGCCGAGGACATCCCAAAAGCAGACTGCTGGTGTTTCGGATTCCCGTGTCAAGATATCAGCGTTGCCGGAAAGCAGCTTGGCTTTAACGGAGCAAGAAGCAGCTTATTTTTCAGAGTTATCAGACTTGTGCAAGACCTCGAAGAAAAGGATAGACCTACATACCTATTCATTGAGAACGTTAAAAACTTACTTAGCGTTAATGGGGGAACGGACTTCCTTAAACTTCTCATTGCGCTGGACGAAAGCGGGTACGATGCAGAATGGAAAATTATCAACTCTGCCGAGTACATCCCACAAAACAGAGAGCGTGTTTTCGTTATCGGACATCTTAGAGGGAGAAGTACCGCAAAAGTATTTCCTATCGAAAGAGCAGACAGAGAAAATAGTGTTCAAATAATCGGACACAGAGAAGGATTCCGCAGGAATATGCAAGTGTTCTCTCCGGATGGAATAACAGAAGCGTTAGACACAGGTCAGGGCGGCGGTATAGGTCATTATACAGCATTCCCTATTTTCTGCGATATGTCAAAAAGTGCAGGAATACAAACCTATGATAAGGCGTTTTGTTTGCAAGCGAGATATAACAAAGGTGTTTGCAACAGAAAAGAAGAAGTAAGCGGTGTATGCGTTCCTGTGTTAACGCCTGACAGGGCGGAAAAAAGACAGAACGGCAGAAGGTTTAAAGACAACGGAGAGCCGATGTTTACGCTTACAGGGCAGGACAGACACGGAATCGGAATTGAAATTGCGGGGATTTTGCGGAATGTTAGGACGGAATACGGAAAGAAAATTCGGAAAGATTATGAAGCAGGAAAAATCGATATTTCCAGACATAAATTTCTTGAAAGCGAGATAAGAGAAGATGGGATAGTTAACACCCTATCGACCGTCCAGAAAGATAATTTGCTTGCTGTTAAAGTGAGAGAGGGCAAAGAAAAAGATGGTTTGTTTGTAAAAATATCTGATGTTCTTACCGTGTATGCCGTTTGGTACGAAAAATATCAGTGCTATATTGCTATCCGCAAACTGACACCGAGAGAATGTTTTCGGCTGCAAGGATGGTCGGATGAATATTTCGATAGGGCTAAATTGATAAACAGTGACAGTCAGTTGTATAAACAGGCAGGAAACGGCGTGACGGTGCCTGTGATATACGAAATTGCAAAAAGGATGAGGGCGGAGAAATGAAACAGAAATATGAGGACGATTTAACAAAGGCATTACGTTGCCTTGGCAGCCAAAACGGAGAAGGATTCTGCTATGAGGATTCGGAAAATATGATGCGATGGGAATCTGGAGAAAATCTTATTATGTGTATGGAAAATCCAGTTTCGGTAGGTAAAGAGCAATGCCCATATTACCAAAAAACATACGACCATTGTTTTGAGGATGGAGAACGTATGGATTGGCTCGGAAAGGCTGCGGATGAGATTGTTTTGTTGCGAAAGGAACTGGAAGAACTGCGGGAATACAAAGCAAGAATGGAGTTGCAATATCTGAATGAAATAAGCAATCCGTTAGAGCCTCTCAAGTTGCAAAGTGCATTGGAAAGCGAGATTTTCAAGTATAACTATAGAAAAGAGCATAAGCCGCAGGACATCAATATTTTAGATTACACGGTAATGGCTGCGTTAAAGGACTGCTTGGAAAGACAGGTGGAGAAATGATTGAGAAAAACAAAGAAACCAACAAATACCATGCCGTCTGCGACTGCTGTTATGAATTTTCGGATGAATATGACAGTTTTAAAGAATGTCAGCATGGTATCAAATATAACGGATGGAAAATGCACTATGACAAAGATGAGGGAGAATGGGAACATTTCTGCCCGAGTTGTAAGGAGTGAGAAAAATGAGAGCGATACTTGAAGAAAAGATTAACCAGTTAAGAGCGGCAGAAAAACGGCTCCGGAAACATCTGTCGGAGGATGAATTTGGAGTGGTCAGAAGAACTGCGGAGGGATTTGGACAGGAAGCTGACTTGCTGGAGGAACTAAAACGCTACAGGGACTTGGAAGAACAGGGGCGGTTGTTGGTGCTGCCCTGCAACGTAGGAAAATATGAAAAAAGATTAGTCGATTTAGAGAAAGCCATGGACGAGAGTACTTTATATGATTGGTATGTCACTTCTGTAGTGCAGAAAGATACGCCTGTTTGGACCGAGGAGCATATCGAAGAATTATTGAATGATTTTTATGTTATTCCAAAAGAAGCGGAAACGGAATTGGAGAAAAGGGGGTGTGAAGCGGATGGCGATTAAACCAATTTTATTTAACACCGAAATGGTACGAGCGATTCTGGATGGGAGGAAGACTTGCACCAGACGGGTTGCAAAAAATGTTCCAGACCACATACATAGGATTGAGCCTGTTTATGAAAATGGCCGCTTTCAATTTGATTGTTTTTATTCTTCGTATGTAGTTGCACTTGATGCTTATGCCGACTTTTGTATGCCATGCTTGCCGCCGTACCAGCAGGGGGATATTCTGTATGTTCGGGAAACATGGAGTCATCCTATTGTTCCGTCTGATAAAAATAGATATGTGTATCGGGCAGACGAAGTTGCAGAAGATGGATTTAAGAATGAAGCGCATATATGGCATCCATCCATCCACATGCCGAAAGAAGCTGCGAGAATATGGCTGAAGGTTACGGATGTACGGGTGGAGCGGTTGCAGGAATGCGGAGAAGGATGGTGTATTGATATTGAAAAAGAGGGCATTGCAACCCCGCAGGACCCTATATTATACATAAGTGATGACGCTTTCCATGACGCATTAAGAATGGAATTTCAAAAAATTTGGGACAGCACCATCAAAAAATCTGACCTTGACCGTTACGGATGGGACGCTAATCCTTGGGTTTGGGTGGTTGAATTTGAACGGTGCGAGAAGCCGAAGGAGGAATGATAAATGAGACTGATTGATGCAGATGCCTTGAAAGAGGTATTGATAAAAGAGAAGGGGTTTTATCCAGCAATGGTCGCAAGTGCGATTGACAATGCACCTACTATTCAAATGACAAGTGTCGAAACGAAAACAGGGGAGAAAGAGGAAAGAGGTCTGCAAGATAACGTCAGCATAAAAGAGGCAAGGGATATGATTGAAGCAGTATCCGCTTTGTATAAAACACTTTCTTTTACACGCTTGGAATCATTAAAGATTGCTCGTGTGTGCAAAGACTGCCTCGAAAGAATAGAAGAAGAAAATCAACAATAAATAAAAGTGTGGTGGTGTTTATGGCAATATACAGGAATTTACACATATCGTTTTGGACGGACAATAAGGTCGAGGATGATTTCACGCCAGAGGATAAGTATTTCTATGCTTATCTTCTGACAAACCCACAGACGAATATCTGCGGCTGCTATGAGGTAAGTTTTAATCAAATGTCGCACCATACAGGGTACACGAAGGATACAATTTCAAGGCTGATAAGGCGTTTTGAAAATGTGCATGGTGTGATTCGGTACTGTGCGGAAACAAAGGAAGTCTTGATTCTCAAATGGTACAAGTATAATTGGAGCAGGTCAGAGAAAACGCTTGCAGGAGTTGAGAATGTTGCAAAGCATATTAAGTCTGATGATTTTAGGCGGTACGTTATGGATACGGTAAATAAGGTTAGAGGCAGTGCGGACGATTGCCAGACCGAAGAAGAACCGAAAAGTATTCCTTCCGTTTCTGTAAAGAAAGTATCTTCTGCGGATATGCTGAATGACATGGTTTCCGAGTTTGCTATTTCCGATTACTTGTTGGAATCGGTACAGGATTGGATTGCATACAAGGGAGAGAGAAATTTCAAGTACAAAGAAAGAGGTCTGCGGACACTTTTAAAAACCGTATCGGAAAAGTCAACACAGTACGGAGATACGGCGGTGTCAACGGCAATAAACGAGAGTATTTCAAGCGGATATCAAGGTATTGTTTGGGAGAAAATCGGGAAGGCTTCCAGTAGCGATATAAACTGGAATTTTTAGGGGGTGTGTTTTGTGCTGACAAAAGAGGAAATGAAGAAAATCCTGCGTATCATGTATAACTGTTTTCAGAATTTCAGACCAAAGAATATCGAAGAAACAACGGAGGTTTGGGGAATGATGCTTTCAGATTATACATATCAGCAGATTTCGGTTGCGTTGAAATCCTATATCCTGTCCGATACAAGCGGATTTGCACCGACAATCGGGCAGTTGGTTGATATGGTTCATTCCGTTAGCAAACCGCAGGAATTGAACGAAATGGAGGCGTGGTCGTTAGTCAGTATGGCGATTAGAAACAGCGGATACCGATATACCGAGGAATTTTTGAAACTGCCTGCCATCATCCAGAGTGCAATCGGAACGCCGGAGCAGTTACATATTTGGGCTACGGATGAAGAATATAATGAGACAGTAGTTATGAGCAATTTTCAGCGGTCATACCGGCTTGTGCTGATGCAGAAAGACGAAAGCGCAAAACTACCAACAGAAGTGCGGAATTTGCTTTCTAATAATGAAAATCCTGCCAGAATAGAAATGCAGGATAGAATTAAGCAGCTTTCTAATGCGTTTGACGAAAAGAGCAAGTTGTTGATTGAGGGCAGCGAGAAGAAAGAAAGAGTAGTGGATGATTCTGTTATGGACACCGTTCATGCAGAATTAGAGAAAATAAAAGCAATGAGTATCAGATAAAAACCAGAACGGAGGAAGATTTATGAAAACGCCAATCGTAAAATCTGATGAAGGAAAACCGCAGCTTAACCTTGTGCCATTGGAACTTTTAGAACCATTGGCAAGGGTTCGTGAATTTGCTGTTGAGAAATACGGTCTTGAAGGTATCGAATCATGGCGCAATATTTCCGATGATAGATTGTTAGCTGCTCTGCTGCGGCATACGATTACTTACCAAAAAGACCATGACGCGCGTGACGAGGAAAGCGGATTGCCTGCTGCGTATCATGTAGCTATCAACGGTGTATTTCTTGCCATCAAGGCTATGGAGAGAATGAAAGAAAGATGCGGATACCAAGTCAAAGAAATTAACTTTTACGAAAATCTTCCGCCAGAATTGCAGAAAAGGGTAGATAAATTCATTTCTGCGGTTTACGAGGGTGGTGTGAAAGATGAATCTGAATCAGATTGAAAAGAAAGGGAATAAAAAATTGCTTTGGTCTAATGAGGATACATAAAGGAGGTATTCCTAAGTGGCTTTGCGTAATTTGACAAAGCCAGAATTGCGAAAAATCATAGAGAATGCCAATTTTACCGAGGATGAGATGATGGTATTTCAACTGTCCAGCAACGGTTCCCCTATTGATTATATAGCGGACACGATGAAAATATCATCATCTACGGTAAATCGTATTTTGAGGAAAATTTATAAGAAAATGGAAAGGATTGAGGATATGTCGAAGCCAGAAGTGCCAGTTTGGCAGAAAGTAACAATGACGATTGATGAAGCGTCCGCATATAGCAGTATCGGGACTTCAAGAATAAGAGAATTGGCTAACAACCCAAGATGCACGTTTGTTCTGACCGTAGGAACAAAAAAGTTAATCAAAAGAAAGGAATTTGATAAATTCATTGAAGGAAGTATCGAATTGTAGACAACGTAAAGCCCCGTATGGTAGTATGAAACTGTATGGGGCTTTTCTCAAATCGAAAGGAGTGTAATAGAATGGGGAAAGACCTTAAGGGAAAAGAATTAGGCGTTGGTATCAGCCAACGAAAAGACGGAATGTATACGGGTCGATTTACAACGAAGTCTGGAAAGCGAAAACAGAAATACTTTCATAAGTTGCAGGAGTGTCGAGCATGGATTGCAGATGCACAATTTGAGGATGAACACGAAAGCGTGTTATTATCTGGTTCTCCAACGGTAAATGCGTGGTTCGAGTATTGGCTCGAAGAAGTAAAAGGGAACGGAATTAGAATTTCAACAAAAAATAACTACGAAAACCAATGGAAAAACTCAGTTTATTCAGCGATAGGAAACATGGAACTCAAAGACGTTAAGCCGATTCATTGTCAAAAAATATTAAACGATTTAGTCGCAAATCATAGGAGCAGCACAATTAAGACATACAGGACTTTGATGTGGTCTGTTTTCGAGTGTGCCGTTGAAAATGATTTCATACAAAAGAATCCAGTCGGAAAAACAAAAGTAACAGGAGGAGGAAGAACAGATGGGAAGCAGGCTCTTACATTGGACGAGCAGAAACTCTTTCTGCAAGAATCAAGGTGCTATGTTTACTACAACGGGTTAGCTTTTGTTTTGCAAACAGGTCTTAGGGTTGGAGAACTGACTGCGCTAAAGTGGTCTGATATTGATTTTGAAAACAGGAAAATGAGCATAGAAAGAAGCGCGACATGGATAAAGGGACAAGGTCTTGTATTCGGCAATACAAAAACAGAGAGCGGCAGAAGGGAAATACCGCTTACAAAAGAAGCAATCGAAATATTGAAACGGCAGAAAGAAAAGAACAGTCAAAACAAAATTGTCCCAATTCAATATAAAGATTTTGTATTTATCAATTCAAAAGGTTCACCGATTCCAAGATGCGCATATAACAAGGGTATATGGGCGACGTGCGACAGGGCAGGAATACGCCGTTTTTCAATACATTTGCTGAGACACACTTTCGCCACAAGGTGTATTGAAAATGGTATGCGCCCGAAAACCCTTCAAGCAATCTTAGGTCATAGCAGAATCGAAATGACGATGAATTTGTATGTTCATGTTACAGAGGATTCCAAGGCAGAAGAAATGGAAATGATAGAGTGTAATTTGAAATTGGTGTAGAAAATGGTGTAAAAGAAAATATGAAAGCGAGTTTTTGTTGATAAATCAATGGTTTCTGGATATATGCTCCTTTTTATGGTAAAATAGGAAAAAAAGAAAGGTTCGATCCGAAGGGAGGATTCCTGCGTGAATTTTGTAGATAGCATCATCAAAAAAAGAGACGGCGGCAAGCTGACAAAAGAAGAAATTGCCTTTTTTGTGAAGGGCGTGACGGATGGCACTCTGCCCGATTATCAGATTTCCGCCTTGCTGATGGCAATTTTTCTGAAGGGCATGGATACGGAAGAAACGGCACAGCTGACCATGGAAATGGCGCATTCGGGCGGTATGTTTGACCTCTCCGCTCTGGCAGGCTGTAAGGTGGATAAGCACAGCACAGGCGGTGTTGCGGATACCACAACGCTGATTCTTGCGCCCTTGGTTGCATCTGTGGGTGTGCCTGTGGTAAAAATGAGCGGTCGGGGGCTTGGCTTTTCCGGCGGCACGATTGATAAGCTGGAATCCATCCCCGGCTTTCGGGTGGATGTGACAGAGGAGGAAGCACTGCGCTTTGCGAAGGAAAGCGGCATCGTGCTGATGAGCCAGACGGATAATCTTACGCCTGCGGATAAAAAGCTTTACGCTCTCCGCGATGTCACAGGAACGGTGGATAGCATCCCTCTGATTGCGGCAAGCATTATGTCGAAAAAAATTGCCGCAGGCGCGGATGCAATCGTACTGGATGTGAAATGCGGCAGTGGTGCCTTTATGAAAAATGCGGCGGATGCGGAAAGGCTTGCAGGCATTATGGCAGATATGGGCAGGCATGTCGGCAGAAGGGTAACGGTGGTTATCAGCAGTATGGCACAGCCCTTGGGCATGTATATCGGCAACAGCCTTGAGGTAATGGAAGCCATCGAGGTGCTGAAGGGCAATGTCGGCGGCGATTTGCTTGAGGTTTCTCTGACGCTTGGCGCGAATATGCTCCTTCTGGCGGAGCGCGTGCAGAGTGAGGAGGAGGGCAAGGCACTTCTGCTCGAAAATATCAGAAATGGCAAGGGGCTTGCAAAATTTAAGGAGCTGCTGATACAGCAGGGCGGCGATGTCCGCGTCATTGCGGATTATAGCCTGCTCCCTCTGGCAGAGGAAAAATGGGAAGTAAAAGCAACGAAATCGGGGTATCTTACCCGTATGGATACAGCCATGATTGGCAGAGCCTCGCAGGAAACCGGCGCAGGGCGGATGTTCAAGGGACAGACGCTGGATTTTGGTGCAGGTATTGTCATGAAAAAACGCACAGGTGATGTAATTGCAACAGGTGAAACCTTGGCGGTGGTATATAGTAAGAGCAGAGAAAAATGTCAGAGTGCGGCGGATTTCCTGCAAAAGGCCATCACAATCGAGGCTGCACCGCTGACAGAGCAGACACCTTTGATTTTGAAAACCATCAGACAGGAGGGTTAAGCATGAAAAGAGCGATCATTATTGTACTGGACAGCGTTGGCATTGGCGAGCTGCCCGATGCGGCGGATTTTGGGGATGTTGGCAGTAACACCCTGGTCAATATCAAGAAGGTGCGTCCGCAGACGAGCCTGCCAAACCTCTGCGCCTTAGGTTTGGGGGATATCCAAGGCAAGGATATCTCGCTTCTTGGCGAGGTTGCCGCACCGAAGGGCTGCTACGGCAAAATGGCAGAACGCTCCATCGGCAAGGATACCACAACAGGGCATTGGGAAATGGCAGGCATTATCACCAAAAGACCCTTCCCGACCTTTACAGAAACAGGCTTCCCCAAGGAGGTCATGGATGCCTTTGAAGCGGCAATCGGCACAAAAACACTCGGCAACTATGCCGAATCCGGTACGGTCATCATTCAGGATTTAGGCGTGGAGCACATGAAAACAGGCTACCCCATCGTCTATACCTCTGCGGACAGCGTGTTCCAGATTGCGGCACATGAGGATGTCATTCCTGTCCAAAAGCTGTATGAAATGTGCGAAAAGGCAAGAAAAATCCTGACAGGGAAGTATGGCGTTGGACGTGTCATTGCGCGTCCCTTCATCGGCAATGCAAAGGATGGCTTCACCCGCACCAAAAACAGAAGGGACTTCTCTCTGGAGCCGACAGGCCCGACCATTCTCGACCTCACAAAGGCGAAGGGCATGGAGGTTGTGGCTGTCGGAAAAATCGAGGATATCTTCGAGCATCGCGGCATGACCCGTACCGACCATACCACCAATAACCACGACGGCATTGAAAAGACCATTCAGTTCCTCAAGGACGATTTTGAAGGTCTGCTGTTTACCAATCTGGTGGATACCGATATGATTTACGGGCACAGAAATGACGTAGAAGGCTACGCGGGAGCACTGGAATATTTCGACAGCAGGCTGTCCGAAATTCTGGCGCAGCTGAAGGAGGAGGATGTGCTTTTTATCACGGCAGACCATGGCTGCGATCCGACCACACCCAGCACCGACCATTCCAGAGAATACGTCCCCATTCTGGCTTACGGCAAGCCGATTCGGGAGGGCGTTGACCTTGGTGTCAGAAAGACCTTCGCAGATCTGGGGCAGACTATTTCCGATTATCTGGGTCTGGATGCTCATTTTGAGGCAGAAAGCTTCTGGAAGGAAATCGCGAAATAAAACGGGAACGCCTGCTCTTTTATGGGGCAGTCTTTCCTGCTTCATATACAAAGGAGAAGTTCTATGAAAAATATAGAGGAAATCACAATCAGACCTGTAACCGAGGCAGATGCAGAGAAACTGCTTTCCATTTATGCCCCCTATGTAACCGATACCTTCATCACCTATGAATATACCGTTCCGACCGTAGAGGAATTTCGGGAACGCATCCGCAATACCCTGCAGGCATATCCCTATTTTGCGGCAGTGGAAAACGGCAGAATCATCGGCTATGCCTATGCCTCCGCATTTCATCCCAGAAGGGCGTATCTCTGGTCTGCGGAAGCAACGGTTTATCTGGAACGCGGGGTGCGTGGGCGCGGTGTCGGCAGGCTGCTGTATGAAAGGCTGGAGGAAACGCTGAAGCAGCAGAATGTGCAGAATGTCAATGCCTGCATTGCTTATCCGAATCCGCAGAGCATTGCCTTCCATGAAAAAATGGGCTATCGTGCGGTCGGGAAATTCACTGACTGCGCCTATAAGCTGGAGCAGTGGCTCGGCATGATCTGGATGGAAAAAATGCTGGGCGCGCACGAAAATCCCCCGAAGGAATTTGTTCCCTACCCCGAAATTCGGAAAGAAAACGGGAACAAAGCTGAGAAATTTTCGTCAGAAGGGATAGACCTGTGAAATCGTGGGATTTGTTGCAAGAAAGCGGGTTTTGTAGTATACTGAACAGATAACTGTGGGTATCATTGTGAATGAAGGAGAACATTTATGGAAGAAACAACAATCGTGATTATGTTGAAGGATGAAGAAACCGGCTTTCTGGATCAGGAGCTCGGCTCCTATTCCGTTCCCGAAAGGGCAGAGCTGATCTGGAGCATTTATGTCAAGAGCAACGAGGTTGTGCTTCGCTTAAGCTGCGACAGAGAGCTTGAGGATTGGGAATACGAAGCGGTTTTTGATTATTACGATACAGAACCTGTAGGTGATCTGGTGGATACCATCATAGAGGAGGAGGGCCATTGCGACCCTGTCTGGATTGTCGGGTTCCCTTTTATTGATGATCAGGATGCCATGGAAGAAAAGCTTGCAAAAATCCTGCAGGCACACGAAAAAGAGCTCTGTTCTGTTTTTGCTGCAATCAAGGATAAAGAGGATGATTACCGTGAGGAATAAAGGTATCTTTTGCCTGCTTCTGGCTGTTTGCGTGTTCCTGATGAGCAGCTGCAACCTGAGCAGTCCCCTTCCCCCCGATGCAGATGCTGCGGATGGAAAGGGCGGCACAACGGAGATTATCGTGCCGGGTGGAAAGACGGATAAAGCCGATGAAAAGCAGGCGGCTGAAAAAGCCAAGAATGATGAAAAAAAGAACGAAAAGTCGGACAGCAAGAAAGGCACGCAGAATAAGCCCTTTTGGCAGGCATCCAAGGTGTATGACACCCTGACGGCGGTTGCCGCGGCGGCACAGCAGGATTATAAGGTCAACGGCGCGAAACGCGGCTGGATGAGCAAAAACGGCAAGCTTTACGGCTATTATGATGGCTGCTACATAACCCCGGACATGCTGGTGAAGGAGGGCTATTTGGAAAGCGGTCTGGATACGTCCGGATTTGAGCTCCTGCTGATTGATGGGGAGGACTTGGCGGCGTATAATGGCGCAAGCGTTTCCTCGGGCAATATGAATTTCGGCGTATTTGCGGCAGTGAAGCAGAACGGGAAATATCTGCTGGCCTCTCCGAGTGGCAAGGCGGGGCAGATTGTCCAGTCTGATTATCAGTCGCTTCTGGCAAAATATAACCAGAGCCATGGCAATATCGGGCGGCTGTCCTCCGCAACGGCGGAATATGGGCGGATTCTGAATTATATCTGCCTGTATGAAGGGCGTTTCGCGGATTATTATGTGCGTGAAATCCGAAAGGATAATAAATATGCCGTTGTGGTATTTTCCACCACAGGCAATACGGCAAATATCAAGGAATATGTTCTGAAGAATGATAATGGCTTTTGGGAGGTTGTCTATCCCAATGTGCAGATGGACGCGTATCCCATTACTGCCATCAATCGTCTGATCCCCGATTTTAATGTGGAGGTTCTGCCGAAATATAACCTTGCGGCATGGCGCGGTCTGGTGAAGGCGGAGCAGGGCGGCGCAGTGGCGGCAATGTTCGGGAAGTATTATATTACCAGCAAAACGCAGATTCAGTATCAGTGTGCAACGGCGAACTGTGCGTATTTCCGCCTGGCAGACGGCTCTCGCTATGTTGCCTATTCCAACGGAGATTACTGGACGGCGGCACCTGTTTCCTCCGATATTGCGGCAAGGAATTATTTCATGGAACGTACCGGCGGCGATTACAGCTTTATTATTCTGGATGATTAAAAGATAAGAACCCTCGAAATACTGAAAAATCAGCGTTTCGGGGATTCTTTTTATTTGGGCGTACCAAAAACGTACTATCTGTTAAAGACTTCCTGCAATTTCATTACAAGCTCTCCTTGTTGTGAGGGGTAAAGGTGGCTATATGTATTCAGTGTGGTTTCTACGTTTTCGTGTCCCAGTCTCTCTTGAATTACCAGAGGGGAAAAACCAAGGTGGATAAGCAAAGAGGCGTGTGAGTGTCTGAGGTCATGCACCCTTATTTGTGGCAGTCCTGCGGCTTCTGCACCCTTTTCTAAACGGCGTTTGATGAAGAACTTAGACACAGTAAAGAGCCTGTCAGAAGGCTTGTAATCGTACAGCAGGGAGGTGTATTTCCTTACTGCATCCTCTATAAATGGCGGTGTTGTCGGCTCTCGGTTACTTCTTTCTGTTTTTGGTGGGAGTATTAAGTCTTTCCGGTCAAAACGGTGGTATGTCTTGTTAATTCTGACAGTGTGCTTTTCAAAGTCGAAATCTCCTAAAGTGAGTGCCAGGAGCTCGCCGGAGCGCAGACCAACCCAGAACAGCAGCAAAAAAATAGGATATTCGGGGTACTGTCCTTCGTAGGTTTTAATAAAGGCGTTGAATTGCTCCAACGTCCAAAACTGCAATTCGGGACGCTTACCGCTGATTTTTCCACACTCTCGGGCAGGATTCTTTTGCAGACCGTAATACTTGATAGCATGGTTAAAAATAGCCGAGAGGTGTCCGTTTATGGTGTGCAGATAATTCGGGCCATATTTGCCCTTGTTTAATAGTTCATTTTGCCATTGCCGCACCTGTGCCACTGTAATAGTGTTGATAGGCATATCTTTAAAATAAGGCAGAATATGGGTATTTATCCCACTTTCTTTTACACGGTAGCTTGTGGGCTTTTGGCGTATCTTGCAATCAGACAGGTATAGATCCGTCATTTGTCCAAAGGACATATCACAAGAGCCGGACTGCTGCAGCTTAAAGGTGCGCTCGTATTCCTGTGCATCCTTCTTTCTGGCAAAGCCCTCTTTCTTTTTGCGCTTGCGGTTGCCTTGCCAGTCCTGGTAGTAGAAACTGGTGTACCAGGTATTCTTTTCTTCATTCTTGTAAACGGGCATAAAAATAAGACCTCCTTAAAATTGGGTATAGAAAAATAAGGGTAGGTCTGATATAATAACGGTGTTGAGGCGGTATTCTACCAGAGTACCCACTATATGAAAGCCTTTCCTGTTGGCGCAGGAGGGGCTTTTTTACTTTTGCTCATTTTTGAGCAAAACCGCAGACGTTTGCGGATTTCCCAAGAAGTTGGGAAAGCTACCTAAGTTTAATTTAGGGATGTCGGGCAGGGTGGACACCCTTTCGCCACAAGTGTCGACGGCATGCCCACAAGTTGGCACGATGGATTTTCGCAGAAAGTTGCGAAGGGAGTAGCAGAATGCGACACCCTTTATTTTCTCCACAAGTGGGTGAACGAATCGTTCGGTCAGGGCTCATTCTTTTCAAAGCCAAGTTCTTTTGCCGTTTTAGAGATCGTATATTTATTTTCCAATTCATATCTCACAGATTCTAAGGAGTTTTGAATACTGTTTAGGTATATATATTTTGCATCGATATCCTCCCCAATTGAGATTGATAATCCATCGTTTATGCAGGCTGAATATATGGCGTCATTGATTTCGTTACACTTTTTTACATCAAAAAACGAATTTATATTTGAAAAAAATTGGTGTCCATAATCACTTGTTAATAGGATGTTTAAAGTGTTTGCAATATTGTATTTGCTTTCTACGCCTTCCTCAGAAAGACTTGTATCTATATCTTGTAAATGAGACATAAAGAATGCTGCCTTATCGGAAATTCCTAATGATTGAGCATTTATTTTTTGCGCTGTGTTTTTATAATCACTTTTTCCAATCATATAATCTACTGTTACATTAAAAAAATTGGATAGTTTTATAAGTGTATCATAATTAGGTTCTCTTCCGTTTAGATAATATGAGAAAGCCTGAGGAGTTAATCCGATGGTACTGGCAATTTGTGCCTGTGTTACATCAGAGTGCTTTTCTTTATATTCGTTAAGTAATTCTCTAAATCGTTCGTGAAAATTCATTTTTACGCCTCCTTGTATTTCATCATACTATCATAAAAAACAATATTCATCAACAATAAAATACTAAAATCAACAAAAATAATATAAATATTTTATTTTATAATAAAAATGTTGACTTATGTAGATTTATGCGTATAATAAATATTGAGATTTGAAAAAAATGGAATCTTAAAAAATATGATGGAGGTGAGTATATGAATATCGATGTCCAAACACTCTTAATAGAGATGGCAAAGGCAAAGATGTCTATTAAAGAACTTAGTGAAAAGTCAGAAGTGTGTAGGGGGACTATTGCAGCTATAAAAAAAGGCTCAGAAGTAAAACCTGAGACAGTAGGAAAAATCGCCGAAGCTCTGGGCGTATCCGTGGAAGAACTTCTGGAGGACTAAGAAAGGAGAAAGCTATGGAAAGCAAATATTACAAGGCTACAGATGTTATGGCTATGCTTGAGTGTTCCGAGACATACGCCTATAAGGTTATCCGGCAGCTGAACGAGGAACTTGAGGCAGATGGATACATAGTAGTACGGGGCAAGGTGCCGAAGCAGTACCTTGAGAAAAAGCTGTGTCTGGGGTGATTGCATGGAAGAATACAACAATATACCTGATGAAATGAAACAGCTTAAGAACTGGCTTGTGTGGAGGCTGGTTGACAAAGGTGGAGAAAAGCCCTCAAAGGTGCCCTTCTCTGTCAGTGGTGGCTCTGCATCCGTCAGTAACCCCAATACCTGGGGAACATTTAAGTCCGCCGTAGCGGCATACGAAACAGGGGAATATGACGGGATAGGCTTTGTCTTTACCGATACGCCTTTTGTAGGGATTGATATTGACAGCTGTGTAAATACAGAAACAGGAGAAATCTCCGCCGCTGCATCCGACATAATCGAAACAACGCAGAGCTACACCGAACTTTCCCAGAGTGGGAAGGGCTTTCATATTATCCTACGTGGAGCACTGCCGCAGGGGCGCAGGAGAAAAGGTTCTTTTGAGATGTATGGCAGCGGCTCTCCTCGCTATTTTGCCATGACTGGCAAAGTGTGGGAAGGTCGGCGGCAGATTGCAGAAAATCAAGCTGCCATTAACCGAGTGCATAAAAAGTATATCGAACCGCCTAAGCCGGATGCACCAAAGCCCACAGGGGTGGAGCTGATGCCGGATGAGGAAGTAATAGCAAGAGCGACAACCAACGCCAAAACGGGCGGAGCGTTTCTTGCATTGTATGATGGCAACTGGCAGGGAAAATATAACTCGCAGTCTGAAGCAGACCAAGCCTTATGTAATTATCTTGCCTTTTGGACGGGGTGCAATGCGGAGCAGATGGACAGGCTTTTCCGTTCCGGCGGGCTGATGCGGCCAAAGTGGGACGAGCTGCACGGATCCGTTACGTACGGAGAAATGACGATACAAAGAGCCTGTGGGGATTGTCGAGAGGTCTATTCTCCGGACTATAAAAAGCAGGAGTTAAAGCGCAGTGCGACAAGATTAAGCACCGACTTAGTTTCTATGGACGATGTAGAGGAAATAGAAATTGAATGGCTTGTTAAGGAGTATATCCCCAAAGGGCAAATAACACTCCTTGCAGGGGACGGCGGCAGCGGTAAGACCTCGGTTGTGTGTCAGATTGTGGCTAGTGTCAGCAGTGGAAAATCCTGCTTTATGCTTGAGGATACCATCTTTACAAACATAGAGAGGCAAGAACCGCAGACAGTTTTATTTTTCTCTGCTGAGGATTCCATGCAGCACGTTCTAAAGAAAAGGCTTCGGTTGAATGGTGCAGTGATGGAAAATATCAAATCTATTGACCCTTCGGATGATAGATTCGAGAGGTTAAAATTTGATGACCCTTTTTTAGGAGAACTTATAAAAGAACACCGTCCGGCGTTGGTTATTTTTGACCCGATACAGTCATTCATACCATGGAAAGCTGACCTAAGCAAAAGAAACCAGGTACGCCAGAGCCTTACAAATTTAATCAAGTATGGAGAAAAATACGGCTGTACCTTTCTGATAATCGTACATACAAATAAGCAGTCCAATGTCTGGGGAAGAAAAAGAATTGCGGATACTGCGGATCTGTGGGATGCCGCCAGAAGTGTTTTAATTGCAGGAGAGACGGGAGAGGATAATATCCGCTACATTTCACATGAAAAATGCAATTATGGTCCGACTGGCGAAACGGTGCTCTTTTCAATAGAAGGTGGTGCGGTTAAATTTAATGGATACTCCGGCAAGAAAGACAGGGAATATGTCAATGCCCTTTTTACTATCCAGAGGGATATAAAGAGAGAGGCAGCAAAAGACTTTATTCTTGGATACTTGGAAAACGGAGCAGTGAAGGTTAAAGACCTTGATGCAGCGGCAAAGGCTGCAGGATACAGTGATACGGGAATTAAAAGGGCAAAGGCAGAGCTAAAAAGTGAGGGCTTAGTAAAAATTTTCCATAAGGGGCTTCAGACTCCATGGAGTATAGAAAGGTTGTCATAGAGCACACAAACAAGTGGTCAAATATGAAGAAAATACAGTAAAATCAAAGGTTTATCAGTCTTTACCATGTGGTATAAACTGGGGTAATTTTCAGCATTTACAGTCTTGACCACCCCTCCAGACTGTAGACCTCAGTAAAATCAAGGGTTTGTTCAGTCTTGACCACTTGCCACTGTGGACAGAGAGGAGGTTTACCATGCGATACAAAAACGAAAAGCTGCTGCAGGTTCGGAGAAAAGCCGCCGAACTTGATATAGGGCTGAGTATAGCACTCCAGAAGATTCTTCTGGATGTGTTCCAGTCAGATGAAGAAATTGCAGAGGAGCAGTTTTCCAGAGGATGGAGTTGCGGCTATGAAAAAGGCTTTGAAGATGGAAGAATAGAAGGACAGGAGGAATTAACATGAAATATCCCAATTTAAACAGCTTAATCAAGTGGCACTCTTATGGCTTGCCTACTTTTGCAGACCATGCCAATGTCACAACGGATTTGCTTGAGGCGGTTCTCAAAGGCAAAGAGGAACTGACATTTTCAGAACTTTGGGGAATAGCTAGGCTTGTCGGTATTGGTGTAGGTGTGCTGATACAGCCCAAAATGGCGTGCATGAGGAAACACAAGTATCAGCATCGGGCAAAGGTATGCGACGTAATTCGCCGCTATAATACTATAAAAAACTTTCGTCTGGATAAGCGTAACGGTGTAGCCGACAGGGATCTTTACGATGCGCATGTTGCAGTAGGTAAGATGATTGAATATTTTAATGAGGATATTTTGTCCTATTGTCATTATTTCGCGGTGGTTAAAAAGATTGAATGGAATGAATGGTTATATGCAAATAGTGATTGCGCGAGACCTCCCAGAGGATTGCGCAATAAAAAAGCCCCTGCGACCGACCAAAGTACACAAGGGGAAAAATAAATTTTCAAGTTGATTATACTATAGGAGGTGGGGACTTGTCCATAAAAATTAAAGCCAGCTACACGGATGAAGGAGAAAAGCGGCTGATTCTCAAGCTGCTGCGCCCTTTACTTGAAAAGGGATACCGCTGCAAGGAGCAGAAAGGCACACCCAGAAGCCGTATCTATATACAGCGTAAAGGGCATTTAGGCGGCGGAGAGGACAGCGAAAACGATACATAAGAATAGCTAAAAGCCTTGATATTTCAATGGTTTCATGGTATAATACCCCCATAAATGAATAGCGTGGGGAGTACCGCAGCACTGCTGTAAGTCTATAAGGCGTGGGAAATGGTTTTATAACCGTCCTGCGCCTTTTTATTTATATTCGATACTCAGCCCTACTCAAGGCGTAAAAGGAGGATAAGAGAATGGAAAACAACAACAACGCAGCGGCAAACAGTAACGTGAATACAGAGGTAAATAACAACCCTGCAGGTGCAGACGCTGGCACCGAGAAAACATTCACACAGGAAGAAGTAAACAACATTGTACAGGAACGTCTGGCAAGGGAACGGGCAAAGAATGAGCCTACACCTGCGGAACTGCGGGAAAAGGAGCTGACTGCCCGAGAGAATAAAATGAGCTGCAAGGAATACATTGCAGAACAGAAATACCCGAGTGAACTGCTTGAATTGTTCGATACTGCAGATATGGAACAATTCAAGGAAAATGTGGAGAAGATGAAGGAGCTGTTTCCCCGTATCTTCATGTCCCCTGGCAAGGTGCCTCTTGCCATAAGGGGTTGCTCTTTGGGTGGCGTTACAAAACCCGACCCTATTGCTGCGGCGTTCCGACTGCCTAACGGAGGAGAGGATTAAAGAATGGCAATTAACTTAACAACAAAAGTAGTACCCTATACAGACGAAGTCTTTGCGAAGGAAAGCAAGAAATCTCTGCTGACAAACTCTGATTTCGACTGGACAGGGGCGCATACCATCAAGGTATACAAGATTTCTACAGTTGGCATGAATGACTATAACCGTCCCGGTGCTGACGATAATAACTGGTCTCGTTATGGTGCTGTAGCCGGCTTGGATGCGACCACAGAGGAAATGACACTGAAAAAAGACCGCTCTTTCACTTTTGCGATTGATAAGCTGGATGAGGATGAGACCTTGCAGCAGTTGGCGGCGGCAACCGCTCTCGCAAGACAGCAGCGTGAAATTGTAGTGCCCGAAGTGGATAAGTACACCTACGGGGTGATGTGTGCCAATGCAGGCCACAAGCCCGAGGCGGTGGCACTGACGAAGGAAAATATCTATAGCGAGATTCTGAAAGCAAGCGAGGCTCTGGACAATGCGGAGGCACCCGAGGCGGGGCGTGTGCTGCTTGTAACCCCTGCGGTATATGCTCTGATGAAAAAGAGCTCTGATATTGTAATGGATACAGATTTCTCTGCAGAGCTGCGCTTAAAGGGTGTGATTGCACAGCTGGACGGTGCGCAGATTGTGAAGGTACCTGCAAAGAGACTGCCTAAGAATTTCGGCTTTATGATGGCGCATCCTGTGGCAACCGTAGCACCTACCAAGTTGGAGGATTTCAAGTGTCACATTGACCCTCCCGGTATCAGCGGCTCTCTGGTGGAGGGGCGTATCTGCTACGATGCTTTTGTACTGGAGAATAAAGCGAAGGCAATCTATTATCAGACCGTTCCGGCGGCAGTTGCGGCAGCTTCTGTAACGAAAGAATAAACTTTAGGGGGATGCCTTGCGGTGTCCCCTGTTTTTATGTGGTGGTATGAAATAGGGGGAGACATTATGACAAATGAGGAGCTTGCATTGAAGATACAGAACGGGGAGCGGAATCTGATTCCGACCCTGTGGGAGCAGGTGGAGCGGTTTATTTACCTAAAATCTGAAAACTGGTATTGGCAGCATGAGGAAACCTGCATTCGCTGCGGTGTGGCTCTTGATGATTTAAAGCAGGTGTCATACTTTGCCTTTCTGGATGCTATCAGATATTACACTTCTGCGGACGGTTATAAGTTTCTTACCTATCTGGTTTTTCCGCTGCGGAATCGGTTTAACGAGGCGTGCGGGATCCGCACAAAGGCGCAGGCGCAAAGACCGCTGAACAGATGCAAGAGCCTTAACGCCGCTGTCCCCGGCTCTGAGGAAGGTATAACCTATGAGGATACAATCATTGACGAGCTTGCCGCTGAGGACTTCCAGAGGGCAGAGGATGGCATATACAACGAACAGCTGCGGAGCGTTCTTGATGAGTGTCTGGTAACCCTCCCCGAGGTGCAGAGCGCCGTTATTCGGTACCGCTATTTTGAGGGGCTGACGGTTGAAAAGGCGGGGGAGAGAGTAGGACTTACCTATGTGCAGTGTAGGAACAGGGAAACGGAGGGCCTGAGGAAATTGCGCAGGGGGAAGAACAGAGAGCGGCTTGAGGTATTTGCTGAAGATATCATTTCCCGTTATGCCTATTACGGCAGCTATTCTCTCTGGAGAGCCACAGGGACAAGCTCCACAGAATACACAGCATTAAAACTTATAGAGGAGACATGACAATGATAAGAGTTGATAAAATGGCACAGCAGGCGAAAGAGATTCGGAAGGCTCTGCAGCCCGTTTTCTTCCTTGCTATGGTTGAGGCGGTAAAAGCCGGATGGGTGGTTGTGTTCCATCTGTGGTATGGAAATAGCAGCAGTTATAAGAGAGTTACTTCCTTCTGTCCGGACTTGGAAAGCGTTGATAAGCGTGTGGAAGATATGCGGAAAAGATACCCCGGCGAAAAAGAGCCTGTTATAATTATTGACAACCTGCAGGAAGGGGGATAAGATGGAGGAGAGTAAACGGCTGCGGCTAAAGCTGACTACTGCCACAGAGGTGCGCAGAGCACTTACAAGGGTATCAAATATGGTTCTGAACGGGGAACTTGACCCAAAGAGAGCCAATGCTATTATCTTGGCTTGTAACGCCATTTTAAGTAGTATTCGGACGGATGAACAGGGGAAGAAGATGGCAGAGTTGGAGGAATTGCTTGCAGAGTTGAAACGTACCAAAAACGTACTATAAGGAAGAAAAACCTTGTAAAATAGCCTATGTGAACAGAAAAATAAGCAAAGAAAACGGCAAATAACAAGGGAAATAACGAGTGTAAAGGTCTACCGTAGACTGGATGATTAAAAGAGGGTGGTTTTATGACAAAGACCAATGTGATGCGTCTTCTGGAGGCGGCAGGGATTGCCTACCGCACTGCGGAGTATGAATATGATGAAGCGAACCTTTCGGGACTGCATGCGGCGGAGCAGGTTGGCATGGATGCGGAGCAGGTGTTTAAAACACTGGTAACCAGAGGGGATAAAACAGGGATTCTGGTATTCTGTATCCCTGTGGATATGGAACTGGATTTGAAAAAGGCGGCATCTGTTTCCAAAAATAAGAAGGTGGAAATGACGCACATGAAGGAGCTGCTGGGGCTGACGGGCTATATCCGCGGCGGCTGCTCCCCAATCGGGATGAAGAAAAAATACCCCACCTTTATTGATGAAACCTGTATCCTCTTTGATGAAATCGCGGTCAGCGCAGGGGTGCGCGGCGAACAGGTGATTCTGAATCCGCAGGATCTGGTGCAGTATATCGAAGCGACAGAGGCAGACATCACAAAGCCGATGGAATAAAACAAAAAAAGAAAAATAAAAAAATAAGAAGAAATAAGAAAACAGCGACTTCTGAGAAACCGGAAATCGCTGTTTTTTGCTATTGCTTTTCTGTTATTTTGTAATTTTAATGCTCTCGCTGGGAGCGCTTTCCTGCCCATCAATCACTGTGGTCACACGCAGATAGCAGGTACCGTTGACAGAGATGCCGAAGCACTGTGGATATCCCCAGTACCATTTTTCGCTGCTGTTATTGCTGATGCGCGTGTATGGCCCATCCGGAGTGAGGGATTTGTATACATAATAATGGTCTGCGCCGTAAACGGGAGCCCATGAAACGTATGCGTAGCCGTCCTGCGCCAGCCTTGCGCGCAGATTCTGCGGTGCAGAGGGGGTATAGGTGTAGCCCTGCATTGCGCTGAGCGGCAGAGAAAGCTTCTGCGGCACCTGCAATACCTGTGCGATGGGGATAGAGAAATAATGCGAGTCCCCAAAGAAGGAGGTCATGCCGATGACCTCACCGGTGCTGTTGAATAAAGCACCGCCGCTGCTGCCGGGGGCAATGACGGCGGAGGTGGAAATCACATCCGTATCATAGCCGTTGATTGTGCCTGTGCTGACAGTGTTGCGCGCGCCGCCGGGAGAGCCGATGGACGTAACCGCATCCCCAACCTTGTAGGAAAAGGCAGGCGTTGCGGCAGAAAGGTCCGTTTTTTCGATTCTCAGAAGGGCGATGTCGGCGGAAGTATCAAGTCCGACTACGGTTGTCGTGCCTTGATAAATCGTGCCGTCCGCAAACACAAACTGCGCGGTTGCCGCACCCTTAATTACATGGTAATTCGTGGCAATCAGACCATCTGCGGAAAGCACAATGCCACTGCCCTGCATTTTATTCGTCTGGATATAAACAACGGAATCATTGTTTTCTGTCTTTTCCGGTGCCGTATATTCCGCGGAATGGATGGAAACCGAGGAGGTGCTCTGGTTCCATGTGACCTCTGCGCCGCTGTATTCGGCTAAGAAGCGAAGCGGCACGAAGGTGCGCCCATTCCTGATTTTTGCCGGAGCATCAATAGAAACCGCTTTGCCGTTGACGATGGCTGTTTTTTCGTCAGGATGCAGGGAAATCTGTATTTCGTCCTTTTCTGCGAGGACGGTTTTGCTTTCCTCCTGCCATGCAACAGAATACCCCAGAGATTCCAGAATGCCGCGCATGGGTACTAATACGCGGTCGTTTTCGATAAAGGGAGCTTCAGCAAACGAAACAGCCTTATCATCCAGAAAAATGCGAATGGATGCCGCTGCCGCTGTCTGCATGGAGCATAAAAAGAGAAACAGAAAGAGGAAACTACCTCTTACCAATCGTTTCATGGTGGTTCACTTCCTTTCTAGCATAAAGTATATCACAGAACAGGGCTTTGCGGACAAAATTTAGAAAAATTTAAGAAATGTGCGCGCATGGCAGGAGGATTTGATTTTTTCCTGTATTTATAGTATCCTCTTAGGACGGAGGTGAGGATAATGTTTGAACGAATTACGGAGAAAACCTTTGATGAAATTTTTCCCTTGCTGGAAAGCGCGTTCCCTGTGACGGAATTACGCGTGAAGGAGGACCAGCGCGCACTGCTCGGGGAGCCATGCTATCGGCTTTACGGCGTGCGCAGAGAAGGCGTGTTTGCGGCAACCTTTGCGACATGGGAAATCGAGGATTTTTTATATATTGAGCATTTTGCGGTAAAAGAGGAATACCGCAACGGCGGCTACGGCGGCATGCTTCTGGATGCCCTTCTGGCGGAGAAAAAACGCCCGATGGTGCTTGAGGTGGAGCTGCCGGAGGATGCGCTGACAAGGCGGCGGATTGGCTTTTATGAGCGGCATGGACTTGTGTTCAACAGCTATCCCTATTTGCAGCCGCCCATGCGAAAGGGGCAGGGAGTCCTGCCGCTGCGGCTGATGACGAAGCCTGCCGCCATCGATGCAAAAACCTATCAGCGGTATAAGAAACGGATACACAGCATCGTATATAAATATGAGGGTGATTTGTAATGGGCTATTGCTTTGGAATCGATATCGGCGGCACGACGGTGAAAATCGGGCTTGCGGCAGAGGATGGAACGCTTCTGGAAGGATGGGAAATTCCTACCCGAAAGGAGCCGACACCGGAGGGTCTTCTGTTGGACATCAGGGTGTCCATACTGGACAGATTGGACAGGGGACTGGACAGGGGAAAAAAGCAAAAAATCCGCAGAGCGGACATCCTCGGCATCGGCATGGCTGCCCCCGGTGCGGTGACGGCGGATGGCATCCTGCATGGCGCGGTCAATATCGGCTGGGGAGATGTGGCACTTGCCGAGGAGGCAGAGCGCATCATCGGCATTTCACCCGTCTGCGTTGGGAATGATGCCCGTCTGGCGGCATTGGGCGAAGCAGCCTACGGCGCAGGTGTCGGGGCGAGGAGCATGCTCATGGTGACGCTTGGCACGGGAGTCGGCGGCGGCGTGGTGCTGAACGGGAAGGTTCTCATGGGGGAGAGCGGTGTGGCAGGCGAAATCGGGCACATGACGGTGAATCCCTTTGAGACGGTGCGCTGCAACTGCGGCAAAGCGGGCTGTCTGGAGCAATATGCCTCTGCGACGGGGATGGTGCGCGTGGCGAAGCAGGTTCTTGCTAAGCGGAGAGAGGATTCCCTGCTGCGGCAGAAGGAGGTAACGGCAAAGGCCCTCTGGGATGCGGCGCGGGCAGGCGATGTGCTTGCCAATGAGATTACGGACGTGGTTTCGGCGTATCTGGGGATGGCGCTTGCCAATGCGATGTATCTTGTGGATACGGAGAAAATCGTATTTGGCGGCGGCGTTTCTAAGGCAGGGGAGTTGCTTCTGCAAAAAGTGGAAAAAGCCTACAGGAGCAGGGTTTTTGCGCACAGCAGAGAAAAGGAGTTCCTTTTGGCAAAGCTGGGCAATGCCGCAGGGATGCGCGGTGCGGCGGCATTGTTGCTACAGAAAATCAAATAGAAGCATGTAAATAGTGGACAAAAACGGTGTTAAGTTTTTGTGAAAATATGCTGAAAAAGAAAAATGACAAAAATTCCGCGCAAAAAAGAAGGAAAACACGGAGTTTTGGAGAATTTACAATATAACAGGAAACATCCGAAGCGGATATCCTGTCAAATTATGAATGATTCAAAGGCATACCACCGGAAAACTATTTAAAGGGGGAGATTGCAATGGTTAAAATTCTTGCAGGCGAAAAAGGTGAAGGCAAAACAAAAAGAATGATCGACATGGCAAATGCAGCCGGCAAAGAGGCAAAGGGCAATATTGTCTTTGTTGATGACGACAACAGCCACATGTACGATTTGCATTATAGTGTGCGTTTCGTAGAAACACCGAAGTTCATTATGGAAGATCCACAGGTATTCAGAGGCTTTGTGTGTGGTATCCTTTCTCAGAACAGTGATATTGAAACCATTTACATTGATGGGTTGAACCATATTATGGACAGAATCAGCGACGCAGATTTCACAGCCTTCATTCAGGAATTGGATAAGACTTCCAAGGAAGCGGAAATGGATATGGTTATGATTATCAGCCGCAAAACAGATGCACTTCCTGCAGAGGTACAGCAGTATCTGATTTAATCTTTTAAAATTGAAACATTCATGAACCGAAAAGGGACTCTTTTTAGAGTCCTTTTTAGGTGTCGACAAAGTCGACCCCTAAGTCGAAATCAGGATTTCGACTTGTTTAGACAGGTGAATAAACAGACGAGTTCCATCGGCTAAAAAGCCTTGAAACTCGCTGTTTTCCTCGCCGGAAATGAATTCCGACTGCGGATTCCATTCAGGAAACTCCTTCGTTTCCCGAACCTTTCCGCGGCATCAAAACAACCTTGTCTACAGACTGAGGGGGGCTCTTTTTAGAGTCCTTTTTTATTGTAAAGGAATATTGTTTGCAAGAAAAAACAGTTGTAGGACAAAAAGGACAAAATTTGCTTAAATTTTTGTATAATTTGAAGAACAGAACAGTATTTCACTTTACTTTTGGGTTTTCTTTGTGCTAAAATACAAGCTATAGAACGTATTTTGTATGCAAAAATGGAAAAATAGAACAATTCTTTGTTTATTTTTTTTAACGAAATCATGGAGAGAAACCAGAAAGGGAGAACAGACATGAACAAATTTCAGGAAATGTACCGTGCAAAGCTGAAAACAGCGGAAGAGGTTGCAATGTATGTAAAATCCGGTGATATCTGTGCCTGTCCTACAGGCTTGGAGGAGCCCGAAACCATCTGTGCGGCTGTCGGCGAAAGAGCAAGACGCGGCGAAATCACAGGAGTACAGCACCATGCGATTCTGTCCGTAAAGGGCAATGCGTTTATGGACCCTGCACTCAAGGGTAAATATGATTATGTATCCTGGTTTACAGGCGGCGCAGGCAGAAAGGGAATTCAGCAGGGCTACTATACCTATGTACCGAATAACTACAGCACAGCACCCGGCTACTGGAGAGACTGCATGCCCAGACTGGATGTATTCTATGCTGAGGTTTCCCCGATGGACAAGCATGGCTATTTCTCCTGCGGCATGGCCGGGGCAGAGGTGGTTGCGCTGAGAGATAAGGCAACGATCATCCTGCTGGAGGTCAACGAAAAAATGCCCCGTGTTATGGGGAATAACCTGATTCACATTTCTCAGGTAACGGCTCTGTGCGAATCCTGCCATGAGCTGCTGGAGCTGCCCGAAACCGTACTGACAGAAACAGATAAGAAAATCGGTCAGATGATTGCGGACGAGGTTCCCAACGGCGCAACCCTGCAGCTGGGGATTGGCGGCGTTCCCAATGCGGTTGGCGTTCTGCTGCGCGATAAGAAGGATCTGGGTCTGCATACCGAAATGTTTACAGACAGCATGGTTGACCTGCTTGAATGCGGCGCAGTTACCAATATGAAAAAGCCCATCAATGTCGGCAAAACGATTGCCACACTGGCTTGGGGCACAAAGAAAATGTACGAATACATGGATGATAACCCTGCATTTGAAATGCACCCCGTTGATTATACAAACAACCCCTATGTCATCGGTCAGCATGACAACTTCATTTCCGTGAATGCCTGTGTAGAGATTGACCTGTTTGGTCAGGTTTGTGCGGAATCTCTGGGCACACTGCATTACAGCGGTTCCGGCGGTCAGGTGGACTTCGTGCGCGGCGCGAACCTTTCCAAGGGCGGCAAGGGCTTTATCGCGATGACCTCTACCGCGAAAAACGGTACGGTTTCCAAGGTAAAACCCGTGCTGACACCCGGCTCCATTGTGACAACCTCTAAGAATGAAGTGGACTTCCTGGTAACGGAAAACAATATTGTTCGTCTGAAGGGCAGAACCGCAAGCGAAAGAGCGAAAATGATTATCTCTCTGGCGGCACCCGAATTCAGAGATGAGCTGCTGTTTGAAGCAAAGAAAATGAATCTGATTGTATAAGTGGTAGTAACACAAAAGCCCGACCGAAAGGTCGGGCTTTTGTGTTGCGTTTCGGATAGATTTATGGTATGTTGAAACAAAACCATGGAAAAAGGAGGTAGGAGCGGTGAGAAAAAGCTGGGACGAATATTTCATGGAAATTGCTGAGATTGTAAAAACACGCTCGACCTGCCTGCGCAGACAGGTGGGGGCGGTGATTGTAAAGGATAACCGTATCATTACGACAGGCTACAACGGTGCGCCCTCGGGGCTGCGCCACTGCACGGACATCGGCGGCTGTGAACGGGAGCGGCTGCATATTCCCTCGGGACAGCGGCATGAGCTTTGCCGCGCACTGCATGCGGAGCAGAACGCCATCATTCAGGCGGCGAAGGTGGGTGTGAGTACGGAGGGGGCGACGATTTATATTACTTTGCAGCCCTGTGTCATCTGTGCGAAAATGTTGGTTAACGCAGGCATCACGCGTATTGTGCACAGGGGCGAATACCCCGACCCCCTTTCGCAGTCCATTCTGGCAGAGGCAGGGATTGAGGTTATGGCAATGGACTGATTTTTCGGGATTTTTCCCAGTTGCATCAGAAAAAATTTTTGTGGTATACTTATATCAGAAAAGCTTATGAATATGGAGGATGCAGGAGGGAGAACGATGTTTCGGAAGGGTGAATATGTCATTTATGGAAATAACGGTATTTGCTGCATCGAGGAGATTGGTGTGCCGCGCGATACGCCGCTGGGAGACAGCGGGAAGGAATATTACACGCTTGCGCCGGTATTTTCCAGTGGGAAAATTTATGCGCCTTTGGATACGAAGGTATTCATGCGCCCGATTCTGACAAAGGCGGAAGCGGAGGAGTTGATTTTGCAGATTCCCGAAATTCGGGCAGAGGAGGTCATCGGGCAGGATGTGCGCGCCCTTGGAGAGAAATACAAGGGCTGTCTGGATACGCACCGATGCGAGGATTTGGTCAGGCTGATTAAAACCGTTTACCGCAAGGAGAAAAGACTGGAGGAAAACGGCAAAAAGCTTGCAAAGACTGAACGGGAATACAGCAAGCTGGCGAAGGAGCTGCTTCACAGAGAATTTTCTATGGCACTGGAGGTTCCTTATGATGAGGTGGAGAATTATATTACGGAAAAAGTGGCGGCATTGCAAAAGTAAGATGAGGAATAACCCTGAATCGAGTGGATTCGGGGTTTTTTGTTTGGCTTGCGCTTTCTTTCCGCTTTGGGTATAATGAAGCTAAAAGAGAAACGAATGTTCTCTTGTATTCTGAAGAAATTTGGTGAGAATATGATTTCCTATATCAAAGGCACATTGGAACGGCGCGGCGAGAATGACATTATTGTGGAGGCAGGCGGTATCGG
>ERZ791680.675-NODE-675-length-33793-cov-4.377408_pt1 | contig 33793 bp, 30 predicted proteins | sample MGYA00510051_ERZ791680 | MGnify/ENA primary metagenome ERZ791680 (study PRJEB30046, sample SAMN00715238) | human gut metagenome | study: EMG produced TPA metagenomics assembly of the A metagenome-wide association study of gut microbiota in type 2...
AAGAGCATGCCTGCTTTAGAGAGTGTTTCTCTGGCATCCTGGGGGCGTACCGACAAAAACACAATATCTGCCCATGATACCAAATCTTCATAGGAATGGGCGGAAGGCGTGAGGATGTTTGTGCGGTAACGGGTTTGCAGGTCTGTAAGCCGTGATTCATTTACATCATACAACAGGATATGCTCCGGTAAAATGGCTCCGGAACTGATAAGACCACTAAAAATTGCTTCGCACATCTGGCCTGCGCCAATATATGCGATACGTTTTTGGATAGCTTGGCTCATAATATTCCCTCCGATTTTGAAATTATACTATAATTTTATTTCATTTTATATTCAAGACAGTATAAAGTCAAGGAGAGAGCCTTTAAAAAACAATTCTTGTGAAAAGTATACAAAATATACAATAAAAAATTGATATAGTCATAGAATTTGTGATTATGTGGAAGAACTGTCTTGTAAATAACATGTATATATGATACTCTTATGGCATGAACAAAAGCCTGGATGAGGTTGCGAACAAGACCGAATTATACTTTTGTTAAATAAAATTTTAGTGGAGGTAAAAAATGAAAGAAGATTTAATCATTGATGGTTGCGCGTTTACCGAGACCGAATTTACGGGTGTCACCGAGGATGTACTGCATTCTAAAATGGACGCGTTTTTTCTGACCATTCCCGGGGAGGGAAATGGGTATGTTGCCAGCACCAGGAGTATTGGTAAGATATACAATATGCTGGACAACCCGAAATATGGCCTCATGATTGCAAAGTCTGTAGCCGATATCTATAAAGCAAAGGAAGATGGAAAAAAGGCTCTTATTTTAGCGTTCCAGAATCCTAACTCAATCGAGAATTCACTGGAGCAGCTCCGCGTTTTTTATGAATTGGGAGTGCGGGTGATCCAGATGACTTATAATGATGCTAACTTCATAGGCACGGGCTGCTGCGAGTCTCAGGACGGCGGACTGACTGACTTTGGCAAACGGGTCCTTAAGATGATGAACCGTCTGGGCATGCTGGCCGATCTGTCTCATGTGGGTAAAAAGACCACCATGGATATTATCCGGCTAAGTGAAAAGCCTGTTGCCGTTACCCATGCCGGTGTTTATAACATCACACCCAGCGTACGAACCAAAACCGATGAGGAAATGCTTGCTATCAAGGAAAACGGCGGTGTCATGGGAATTTCCCCCTGGGCTCCCCTGATTTGGAAAAAAGAGAAGGGCTGCCGTCCGGATGTGAAGGATTATGTAGACCATGTGGATTATGTGGTCAATCTTATTGGTATTGACCATGTGTCGTTCGGCGCTGACAATACCCTGGATGGTAATAAGGATGACAAGGGAACCGCAGACCAGGCTGTGCTTTATCCGGCAGTGGTAGGGGCGTATAACAGCTGCGTGGGCACCCGGTCGGATGAACGCCATGCCAAAGGGTTTGAAGGCTGCTGGCAGCTGGAAAATGTGATGGATGAAATGAAACGGCGTGGTTACTCAGAGGAAGATATTGCAAAACTGACCGGCAAAAATCTGCTGCGCGTACTGAGGGCGAATTGGAACTGACACATCACAACGAATATGTTCGATTAAGGAGCAATGTATATGCAAAAGAATAAAAATGTACACACCAATGGCGGAACTGCGGCCACAGCACGCAAGCCCATTAAAATACCGCATGTCTATGTTATTATCTGCGCTATCATTCTGTTTGTGGCAGTCTGTACCTGGTTTGTTCCGCCGGGCCAGTTTGATACCCAGACAGTGGAAGTGGAGGGAGTAAGCCGTACACTGGTTATTCCCGGCACCTTCCACACCCTTGAGGAAAAACATCCGGCCGGACTGGTGACCATTCTGAGTTCTCTCCACAGGGGCCTTGTCAGCGGTGCGGAAGTAACCATGCTGATATTTCTTGTTAACGGTGCTTTTAGCATGGTGCTTAAAACCGGCGCATTTAACGCGTTTCTCGGTTCGCTGCTGCGAAGATTCTCGTCCAGGGCAAAGCTGGTAATCCCGGTTTTCTTCCTGACATTTGCTGTACTTTCTTCAACCTTTGGTATGTGGAATGAGTATAATGGATTGATTCCCGTGTTTATGGGGCTTGGTGTGGCGCTGGGCTATGATGCCCTGGCAGGATTTGCCATACTGGAGCTGGGCAAGGGGATTGGCTGGTCTGCCGCCACGCTCAATCCGTTTTCAGTACCCGTATCTCAGGGAATCGCAGGAGTTCCCATCTTTTCGGGAATGGGAATCCGTGTGGTATCCTTTGTGATTTTCAGTACACTGGGAATTGCTTATATTTTCTACTATGGACAGAAAGTGAGCAAAAATCCTTCTAAGAGTCTGATTCTTGGGGATAAGCTGGATATTAACTTTAACCGTGAGGAAATCATAAACACAAAGACCACGAAAAAGCAGATGTGGATTCTTCTGGAAATCCTCGTATCCCTGATAGCCATTTTCTACGGCTCTCTGAAATTGGGATGGGGCAACGCGGAACTGGCCGGCATCTTTGTGCTGATGGGCATATTTGCAGGCACGGTCAGCGGATGGGGACCAAGCAAGATGGCTGAAGAATTTCTTGAAGGCGCATCCTCGGTTGTGATGGGGGCTCTGGTTGTGGGATTTGCAAAGGCAATCCTGGTCATCCTTCAGGGCGCCATGATCATTGATACAATCGTGTTTTACGCCTCCCAGGTGCTTCAGGGAATGCCGCCAATCATTGCAGCTCAGGGAATGCTGATTCTGCAGACATTGATTAACTTCTTTATTCCCTCCTCCACCGGACAGGCTGCCACTGTGATTCCGATTCTGGCGCCTCTGGGAGATCTGCTGGGAGTCAGCCGGCAGGTAACCTGCCTTGCATTCCAGTTCGGCGACGGTTTCTCCAATATTCTGTGGCCCACATGTTCCCTTGCCATTTCCATCGGTATCAGCGGAATTCCAATGCACAAGTGGTGGAAGTTTTTCATGCCCCTGTTCGGCATCCTATATATTGCGCAGGCACTGATTTTGTCAGCAGCTGTTTTAATGGGAATATGATTGATAGCTCCGTTTTTCTATTCAAAAAGAAGAACGTGACTCCAGCGATAATCCTTTTTGCTAAAATTTGCAGTCAGATACTGTCGGAGTTTTCGGAAATATGGTAAGATAAGCTATGGCATGTGGAGACGTTATCTGTCCTGGCCTGTGAAAGACGCATTTGCTATGGGACAATACTTGTTTGTATAACAGGTTCTTGGGGAATTGCCGTCGCTCAACGAATTCTAGTAGAGGTTGCATTATGGTTGGAGAAAAAATTAGAAAATTAAGAAAAGAAAAAAAACTGACGCTGAAGGATATTGCAGAGGCCACAGGACTTTCCATTGGATACATTTCCCAGTTGGAACGCGGAGCGGTTGAACCGTCCCTGGCCTCTCTCCGCAAAGTGAGTGAGTTTCTGGGGGTTTCACCGTATTTGCTGGTGGACCAGTCGGAACATCATCCTGCCATGGTAAAGAGCGACCAGAGACCAATTATCAAGTTTCCCAAAAGTGAGATATTTTACGAGATTGTTTCTCCGATGTCAGCACCGGAATACACACCGTCATCCATGGTGATTCAATTTCAGATTGAACCGGGCGGCCATGACTCCGAAGAATTTTTGACTCACCCATCTGAGGAAATTGTCATTCTGCTGCAGGGGGAAGCCGATATGGTACTGGGAGAGACAAGTTATCATCTGAATGCCGGTGATTCACTGGTGGTGAGGCCCAACATGCCTCACAGAACCATAAATACAGGTGAAACACCTGCAATCGGTTTCTGCGTGATGACACCCATGGGGTGGACGACCTAGCGGTTCTTTCGGCGGTTTTAGAGGGAACAAATATGAAAAGCGATTCTTCTCTGCGCAGGCTGCTTCCCTTTGCCGCCTATTTTAACATCTGTTTTTTCTGGGGGACGGCCGGCGTGGCAAATAAGCTGTCCTCCAGCATGATTCATCCGTTTTTTGCCGGCAGCCTGCGTTTTCTGATTGCGTCTGTATTGATGGCGCTGTGGGTGGGCTTTCGGCATGAGTCCCTTGCTGTCGGCTTACGTGACGGAAAGACCCTGGCAGTGGGAAGTGTCCTTATGTATTTTCTGAACACGGTGCTGCTTTTATTCGCCTCCCGGCGTGTGGATGCGGGAATAAGCACGGTCATGGTCAGCCTGATTCCCATTACGATTTTGCTGGTGGACTCCCTTGCCGCCCGTAAACTGTGCGTCAGCTGGGTGGGGATTGGGGGGATTATCGGAGGGTTTGCCGGTATCGCTGTGGTGGTGGTGGGCAGTGTTTCCGGCGGAAATGCCGACCCTATTGGAATCGCGCTGCTGCTGCTTGCTGATATCGTGTGGTCGGTGGGAACCGTCTATCTGAAATATCAGTCAATTAGCGCCTCCGTACAGGTGCAGATTTTTTACCAGTCCGCGATTCCCGCAATCCTGTTTTTTTTCTGTGCAGTTTTGACCGGAAATTTTGACCTGGGGAAGTTATCGTGGCGCGGCGCTCTTCCCATGGCATATATGGGAATTGCAGATTCCATTGTAGGGTTGACCTCCTATCTGTATCTGCTGCGCAGGTGGAAAACCTCTGTTGTTTCCACGTATGCCTACATCAATCCGGTGGTGGGAATCCTCTTAAGCGCCCTGCTCCTGTCCGAGGAGATTACCATGGCTAAGGTGGGAGGGATGCTTCTTATCCTGGTGTCTGTGTTCGTGATCCAGAGAGAGGATTGGCTGAGCGGATTGCTGACGCGAAAGGTAAAAAGGATAGCTGATTAAAGGAATGCATAATAAATGCATAATATAAGCGGAATCTGAGCTGCTGCGGCATGATGTTGAGCTGCGGCAGCTCTGATTCTGTTTAGAGTGAATGGATTTGTTTCTGCTGAGTCAGGCAGCACATTTCCCCATTATCTGATTTTCTATTGAGCTGCGTCCATCCATTGAGAGGACCGGCATGCTTGAAGAAAAGGTTCATATATTTGTTATTCTGTCAAGGCTTAAAAATCATATCTTACTATCTTTTTCAGTTCATCGTTGTATTTTATCGGAATTCTGATAGTATCCTCCTGTGTTTTGATTACCTCCTGTTTATTCATTTCCATTTCCGGGGCAGCAATAAGCCTGATCCTTCAACGGTCATGCTTATTCCCTGATTATGAGAAGTCAGCGCAGGAATCAGCGCAGGAGTCAACGCTCACGCGCATAGAAAATGGATGGAATAATTTAGCAGAACGTGGTATAATCAATCGGGACACGGTGCTGCTGTTAATCACGTTGATGAAAGAAAACGCTGTACGGCAGTACGCCGGGACAAAACGGCTCTTTTTCAGAGGATTGCGCAGGAATTTGTGCACCGGATGTATATGGAAATGTTTTGCTCGGAGTTTGGGTGAGTATATTCTTAAGATATAGTTTGGATTCAGATGGAAGCCTGCGGGTACAGGGTACAAAAAAATGCCAGAATCCTTATAAGATAAAGATTCTGACATATAACAAGTGAATCGGAGTAACAGGATTTGAACCTGCGACCTCTCGGCCCCCAGCCGAGCGCGCTACCAAACTACGCCATACTCCGTTCTCGAACCTCAATTATTATATCAGATAATTTTCATTTTGAAAAGACCTAATTTTAATTTATTCGGAGAATTTAAAAATGACACAGAAACCAAGTAAGAAAAAGCGGATTGTCAGCTTTGATCTGGATATGACACTGCTGGACCATAAGACCTGGAAAATTCCGGACAGCGCCATGAAAGCACTGGAATTGCTGCGGAAGGACTCGGTCATTGCCATAGGAAGCGGCAGAAACATGGACCATGATATGAGTGTGGTATACCGGGATATGATTATGCCGGACGCGGTGATACACATGAACGGAACGCGGGTTGTGGCTGAGGGAAATGTCCTGTTTGAACATCTGATGGACAAGGAAAGGCTTCGGGCATTGCTGGAATACGGGGATGCCCACGGAATTTCCCTGGGCGTCAGCCAGGAGGGAAAGGATTATTATATCCACCCGGAGGGCGTGGTCCGCATGGACCGGCTTCGCTGGGGTGTTTCGGAGCGCAATTTCATGGATGGATGGGAATTGTTGGATATGCCGGTGAGGACATTGGTTTATATCGGCGGTCCGGAAGGCGCCAGGGAGCTGGAAGCCCATTTTCCTGAATTCAAATTTCCTATGTTCTCCGGGAACATGGGGGCGGATGTGGTGGAGCAGGAGGCTTCCAAGGCAGAGGGGCTGAAACGGCTGTGTCAGTACTATGACATTGGTCTGGAGCAGACAGTGGCCTTTGGAGACAGCATGAATGACTATGAAATTGTCCGTGAGGCAGGTATCGGCATTGCCATGGGCAATTCCGTGGAGGAGCTTAAGGCTGTGGCGGATTACGTGGCAGATGATATTGACCGGGATGGGGTATGGAAGGCATGCAGGCATTTGGGGCTGATTTAGGCTTGCCTTCTTTGAAGAAATGCTTGGAAGAAATTAATTGAAATATAATGTAATCATGATAATTTAAAAGAATAATTTATAAGAACATAAGGGAGAACGGGTATGGCAAGAGAATTTGACGTAGTGATTATAGGAGCCGGGCCAGGGGGCTATACGGCAGCGCTTAAAGCAGCGGAATTTGGCCTTAAGGTTGTGGTGATAGAGGCAAAGAAGATTGGAGGCACATGCGTAAACAGAGGATGCATTCCAACCAAGGCGCTGCTTCACGCCTCTGATATGTTTCATATGATGCAGAGCTGCGATGAATTTGGCGTGTCCACGGATTTTATTTCCTTTGATTTTGGGAAAATGCAGAAGTATAAGAAAAGTGCGGTGGTCAAATACAGGGACGGCATTAAGTACGGCTTTGAGAAGCTGAATGTGGAAATTGTTTACGGAACAGCGGTGCTTCGCAGGGACAGGACCGTGGAGGTGGAGCTAAAGGAAGGCGGCCGCGAATTCTTCCGCGGAAATGCTGTCATTATAGCTACAGGCGCAGTGCCCTACATGAGCCGGATTCCCGGCGCGGACCTTACAGGCGTATGGAACAGCGACAGGCTGCTGGCAGCTGAGAGCTGGAATTTTGACAGGCTGACAATCATGGGCGGAGGCGTTATCGCGGTGGAGTTTGCCACTATGTTCAACAACCTGTGTTCCCATGTGACAATTGTGGAGAAGCAGAAGCATCTGATGGCGCCTATGGATGATGTGATGTCCGCGGAGCTGGAAAAAGAGCTGCGCCAAAAGGGTATTGACGTGTACTGCGATGCCACGGTTACTGAGATATTGGAGGATGAGGGCGGGCTAAGCTGCGTCATCACTCCCAACGGGGAGGGAGAACCCATCAAAATGAGGGCAGGCCAGATACTCATGGCCATCGGACGCCGGCCCAATGTGGAGAAGCTTTTAGGCAAGGATATTTCTCTGGAGATGGAAGGCGGGAAGATTGCCGTAAACAGCGATTTTGAGACAAGCGAGCGGGGAATCTACGCCATCGGGGATGTGTCCGCCAGGACACAGCTGGCCCACGTGGCAGCGGCTCAGGGTACATATGTGGTGGAAAAGATAGCCGGAAGGCCCCACAGCATTAAGCTGGAGGTAGTGCCTAACGGTATGTATGTGTCCCTTCCGATTGTGCCAAACTGTATCTATACGGACCCGGAGATTGCCACTGTCGGCATCACGGAGGAAATTGCCAGGGAAAAGGGGCTGAAGGTGCGCTGCGGTCATTTTTCCATGAGGGAAAATGGAAAATCCATCATAACCGGAGGGGAAAATGGATTTATCCGTCTGGTATTTGAGGCATATTCAAATACCATCGTGGGAGCACAGATGATGTGCCCCAGGGCTACGGATATGATTGGGGAAATAGCCACGGCCATAGCCAACGGACTGAGCGCAGAGGAAATGTCTTTTGCCATGCGGGCACAGCCTACGTACAATGAAGGTATTGGGGCGGCCATAGAGGATGCCATGAGGAAGAAATAAGTGCAGGGAGACGGATGATAAGTTGGGGATTTGAGATAGAAGGATTGGTGGGATAGGGATTGGTGAGACAGGGGGCGTGGAATAGAGGTAGTGGAATAGGGATTAGAAGAAAAGGGGTTAGAAGGAAAAGGGTTAGAAGGAAAAGGGTTAGAAGGAAAGGATAGAATGAAACGGAAGGATGGAAATGTTATGAATGTGATTCGTGACAGGTTGGATGCATTGCGGAAATTGATGAAGGAGCGGGGCATGGATGCGTATATGATACCCACGGCAGATTTCCACGAATCCGAATATGTGGGAGAGCATTTCAAATGCAGGGAATATATGACCGGATTTACCGGCTCCCCCGGTACGGCTCTGATTACAATGGACGAAGCATGCCTTTGGGTAGACGGGCGTTACTATGTACAGGCAGCGGCCCAGTTAAAGGATTCCACAGTGACCATGATGAAAATGGGGCAGGAGGGCGTCCCCTCACTGAGAGCATATCTGGAAGATAAGATGCCTGAGGGCGGATGCCTGGGTTTTGACGGCCGGGTAGTCAATGCAGCTGAAGGGCTTGCTTTGGAGGAAATGCTTAGGGAGCGGGGAGCGCGTATTTCCTACGGGGAAGACCTGGCAGGCATGATATGGCAGGAACGGCCTGAGCTGTCGGCGGAACCTGCATGGGTTCTGGATGAGAGGTATGCGGGAAAGAGCGCATTGGATAAGATAGCGGATGTGAGGGAGGCTATGGAAAAGGTACATGCATCTGTTCACGTGCTTACCTCCCTGGATGATATAGCGTGGCTGTTAAATATCAGAGGCAATGACATTCTGTATAATCCCGTGGTGCTGTCGTACGCTCTGGTAACCATGGACCAACTGTATCTGTTTGTCAACAGCAGTGTGCTGGAAGGAAAAGCTTATCCGTATCTGGAGGATGCAAAGGGCATAAGCGTGAGGGAGTATCTGGAACGGACAGGCGTCACAGTGATGCCTTATGACGGGGTATACGACATGGTGGAGGGGCTTAAAAACGAGAAAGTCCTGCTGGAGAAATGCCGTATCAACTATGCTGTATACCGCCTGATTGACGGGTCCAATAAGGTGATCGACAGGATGAATCCCACTGCTTCCATGAAGGCGGTTAAAAATGATGTGGAGATAGAGAATGAAAAGCGGGCCCACATCAAGGACGGCGTGGCAATGACCAAGTTTATTTACTGGCTGAAGAAGAATACGGGGCGTATTCCCATGGACGAAATCAGCGTGTCGGATTATCTTGGGAAGCTGCGCATGGACCAGGAGGGATGCATTGGCCTGAGCTTTGCAACCATATCCGCATATGGAGCACATGGAGCCATGTGCCATTACTCCGCCACACCGGAGAGCAGCATCCCCCTGGAGCCCAGGGGACTGTACCTCATTGATTCCGGCGGCCAGTATTATGAAGGGACCACCGACATTACCAGAACCATTGCCATGGGGCCTGTGACTGATGAGGAAAAGGAGCATTTTACCTTGGTGCTTATGAGTATGCTGCGTCTGGGAGATGTGAAGTTCCTTCATGGCTGCCGCGGACTCAGCCTTGATTATGCGGCCAGAGAGCCGCTGTGGAGACGGGGGCTTAACTATGAACACGGTACCGGACACGGGGTGAGCTACCTGTCCAGCGTACATGAACGTCCCAATGGAATCCGCTTCAAAATGGTTCCGGAGCGCCAGGACAATGCGGTGATGGAAGCGGGTATGATTACATCGGATGAACCTGGTGTGTATATTGAGGGAAGCCATGGAATCAGGACCGAGAATCTGGTTTTGTGTGTTGAGGATGAGAAGAATGAATACGGCCAGTTCCTGCGGTTTGAGTATCTGACGTACGTTCCCATTGACTTGGAGGTAATTGACAGGGAGATTATGTCTGAGCGGGATGTGGAGCTGCTGAACCGGTACCATGAGCAGGTGTATGAGAAGATTAGTCCCTATCTGGATGAGGATGAGCGAGTGTGGCTGGCGGAGGCTACGAGAGCAGTTTGAGAGATGAGGAGGATTGAGAAGCGGGGAGAAGCCTTGAGATAAAGCAGGAGCGGTTGATGATGGCCGGATTGGAAAAAAGGCTGGACAGATAAAGATAGTAAATGGATGAAAAAGGCTGGGTAATCCCGCGGCATTGCAGAATGCAGAGCAGTGCTGCGGGAAATATCCGGTCTTTTTTTCGGGAAAGGGTGTGGATTTGTGGCGGGGCGGCTGGGGATGTGGGGACAGGGCATTCATAACAGGTATGGCAAAAATTTATGTTATCCTGTTATTGACAGCAGGGAGATGTGATTTTTTGGATGTAATTTATTCGGTTTATATGGTTATACATTAGGGGAAATATATGGTAGAATGGCCATATGGATTTTGATTTAGAGAAGGTTAAGCATGTTTGAATGAAGCTGACAGTAACTTGGAATTTGCTGTAGGCGCATAAAATTATGGATGAATACGAGGAGATAGAAAGATGGATAAAAGAGCGGATAGAGGAATGTCCGGTAAAATGGCTGGAAAGACGGTTAAAAGAGTGGGGACAGATTCGGGTACAGGAAGCAGGAAAGGCGTAAAGAGAGATAAGGGCGGAGTGAGAGACAGGGTGAGAGACAACGTGAAGGACGGAGTGAAAGACAGGGTGAGAGACAACGTGAAGGACAGAATGGAAGACAATATAAAAGACAACATAAAAGACAGTAAACACAAGGTGAGGGACGGAGAAGGTAAAAATGGTGCAGGCGAGAGCGGGAAACGGTTTGATGGGTATGAGGGCGCATTTTCCAGGCAGCGCAGTGGAGAAAAACGCAGGGATGGCAGCTCACCAAGGGTACGCAAAGGGGTGGAAGGATTGTCAGTCTCTAAAAAACAAAATGGAGGGGCTCTTAATGCTGAAAAGCGGAGAGAGGATTCCAAAAGAGGAGGCTCATATGGGGGACGGGGAAGCAGACGGAGCAACAGTATCTGTCCGGTGCTGAATCTGTGCGGAGGCTGCCAGCTGCTGGATATGGAGTATGCCAAGCAGCTTGCGTTCAAACAGAAGCAGGCGGAAGAACTGCTAAAAGGACTCTGTCCTGTAAAGCCTATTATAGGCATGAAGGATCCCTTTCATTACCGCAATAAGGTACATGCTGTATTTGACAGGGACAAAAGAGGAAATATCATTTCCGGAATATATGAAGAAAATACACACCATGTAATTCCTGTGGAGAAGTGCCTTATAGAGGACCAGAAAGCAGATGAAATCATCGGTACTATACGCGGAATGCTCAAATCTTTTAAAATCCGGACCTATGATGAGGATACGGGCTTTGGGCTTCTCAGACATGTTTTAATCCGCAAGGGGTTTTCCACAGGGGAAATTATGGTAGTTCTGGTTACAGCATCTCCGGTGTTTCCGTCTAAGAATAACTTTGTTAAGGCTTTGCGGGAGAAACATCCGGAAATTACCACCATCCTCCAGAATATTAACGGAAGAGGAACAAGCATGGTTCTGGGGGATAAGGAGCATGTACTGTATGGCAAGGGATATATTGTGGACGAGCTGTGCGGATGCCGGTTCCGTATATCATCAAAGTCATTTTATCAGGTGAATCCGGTGCAGACGGAAATTCTTTATGAAAAGGCATTGTCACTGGCCGGTCTTACCGGGCAGGAACTGGTGGTGGATGCGTATTGCGGTATCGGAACCATTGGGATTATAGCAAGTAAGGCGGCCGGGAAGATTATTGGCGTGGAACTGAATCAGGATGCAGTCAGGGATGCTGTTAATAATGCGAAGATGAACGGAATTGAGAATATCCGCTTTTATTGCAATGATGCAGGACGTTTTCTGGTGAATATGGCTGAACAGGGTGAGAAAGCGGATGTGGTTATCATGGACCCTCCCAGAAGCGGAAGTACGGAGGAGTTTATGGACGCCGTAGGGAAGCTGGGAGCCGAGAAGGTGGTGTATGTGTCGTGTAATCCGGAGACGCTGGCCAGGGATGTAAGGTATATGAAGAAAATGGGGTATCGGGCGGCGGAGGCTTGGTTGGTGGATATGTTTCCGGGGACGGTGCATACGGAGACGGTAGTTCTTTTGTCCCACAAAAAAGCCGACAGTTATATCCACATTGATGTGGAGTTTGGAGAGGGCGAGGGCAAGATTCCGGTAGATAGTATTGCTAAAAGAGCCGAAGCGTACAAGCCCAAAGAAAAAGTGACCTACAAAATGATTAAGGAGTACATAGAAGCGAAATACGGCTTCAAGGTACATACCGCATATATCGCAGAGGTAAAGCGAAATTTGGGATTGCCGATGTATGATGCTCCTAATGCGGTAGAAGAATTGAAACAGCCGAGGAAACATCCGACACCAGAAAAGGTAGAAGCAATCAAAGATGCACTTCGTTATTTTGCAGTGATATAAAACTTTACTTACAATCGAATATTTCTTACATAGCCGTTTATTCATTTATTTGAGTAAGCGGCTTTTTTCATCCCTATTTTTCGGAATAGGGATATTTTTTGTAGAAGGAGGAGGTTTATTTGAACACGCAAATCATCGCCATCGCCAACCAGAAAGGCGGCGTTGGCAAAACAACAACCTGTGCGAACTTGGGAATAGGTCTGGCACAGGCCGGAAAGAAAGTGCTTCTGATCGACGGGGACCCGCAAGGAAGCCTGACAATCAGCTTGGGAAATCCGCAACCAGACAAGCTGCCATTTACACTGTCGGATGCAATGGGCAAAATTCTGATGGATCAGCCTATACGCCCCGGAGAAGGTATTCTGCATCATGCAGAAGGCGTTGACCTGATGCCTGCGGATATTCAGCTTTCCGGTATGGAGGTTTCTTTGGTAAACGCCATGAGCCGTGAAACGATTTTACGGCAATACCTGGACACACTGAAGGGACAATATTCCCATATCCTGATTGACTGTCAGCCCTCGTTGGGGATGCTTACGGTCAATGCGCTGGCGGCTGCGAACAGGATCATAATTCCCGTTCAGGCAGAGTATCTGCCCGCCAAAGGGCTGGAACAGCTTCTATCTACGGTCAGTAAGGTGAAACGGCAGATCAATCCAAAGCTCCAGATTGACGGTATCCTGCTGACGATGGTGGACAGCCGAACTAACTTTGCCAAAGAAATCTCCGCGCTCCTGCGGGAGAACTATGGCAGTAAGATTAAAGTATTCGTCACAGAGATTCCGCACTCTGTCCGGGCAAAGGAAATCAGTGCAGAGGGAAAAAGTATTTTTGCCCATGACCCTGGCGGCAAGGTGGCAGAGGGGTATCGAAATCTGACGAAGGAGGTGTTGAAACTTGAAAAGCAGCGCGAAAAAAATAGAGCTGGCCTCGGTAGATGATCTGTTCTCCACCGAAGAAGGCCGTCAAGATGCAAAGCTGGAAAAGATTCAGGAGATTCCGCTGTCTGAACTGCATCCCTTTAAGAACCACCCATTCAAAGTCAAGGATGACGAAGCCATGATGGAGACCGCTGACAGTATCAAGCAGTATGGCGTTCTGGTTCCGGCGATTGCCCGACCAGACCCGGAGGGCGGTTATGAGCTGGTAGCCGGACACAGGCGGCACAGGGCCAGTGAGCTGGCAGACAAGGAGACTATGCCGGTCATTGTTCGGGATTTGGATGATGATGCCGCCACGATCATTATGGTTGACAGCAACTTGCAGCGAGAAAGCTTGCTCCCCAGTGAAAGAGCATTTGCCTACAAGATGAAGCTGGACGCCATGAAACATCAGGGAGAGCGAGTTGATTTAACTTCGTCCCAAGTTGGGACGAAGTTGAGAGCCGATGAAATATTGGCTCAACAGGCTGGTTCAAGCAGAAATCAAATTCAGCGCTATATCCGTCTGACAGAGTTGATTCCTGAATTGATGGATATGGTGGATGAAAAGAAGATTGCCCTGAACCCTGCCTATGAGCTGTCCTTTCTCAAAAAGGAAGAACAGGTAGACCTGCTGGACGCGATGGACAGCGAACAGGCTACCCCTTCTCTTTCTCAAGCCCAGCGGCTCAAGAAATACAGTCAGGAGGGGCATCTGACCCTCGATATGATGCGTGTCATCATGGGTGAGGAAAAGAAAAGCGATCTGGACAAGGTGACATTCACTTCGGACACTTTGCGGAAGTATTTTCCCAAGAGTTATACTCCGGCCAGGATGCAGGAAACCATTATCAAGCTGCTGGAACAGTGGCAGAAAAAACGCCAGCAACAGCATGAACGCTGAGAAAGGAGCAGCCTATGAGGGATATTTCAGCCCGTGAGCTGAAAGGACATAACATTCTTGCCGTGGAGCGTTTTCAGGATAACACTCGCCGGATGATTGAGTTTTCTGTCCTGCGTTCCTGCGCCTACGGCAGTCCCGGTGATGAAATGCGGCTGTTTCTTACGGAGGACGGCTATCAGGCCGCCCTCGTAAGCCAGAAGCGCCGGGAAATCAAAATCAGGCGGCACGCCCGTATCATCGAGGGACACATCCTCGATTTTAAGCCGGACAAGCACCGCCGCCACTCATAAACAAGCCATTACTGCGAAAGGAAAGGATTGAAATGTGCACTGTAAAGGAAATCCGGGAAGCAATCCGGGAGGATTGTCGTTCCCAGCATGATATGGAAACCGCCGACATTGACCGCATTTTCCAGACGCTCCCGTTTTCACAGAGGAATAGCCTGCTGGATAAACCGCCCATGCCTAAGCGCCCCTACCGGCGCAGGAAAAAAGAACAGAAATCGTGACCGCCACAATTCTTTTTACAGGAGTGTGGCGTTTTTCATACCCTGAGAAATTTGGAAGGAGTGAGGTCAATGGCCATATTTCGTATTGAACGAACCAGAGATTATACCGTGATGAGCAACCATCATTTACGCAACGGGAAGCTGTCCCTCAAGGCCAAGGGGCTGCTTTCCATGATGCTGTCCTTGCCGGAGGACTGGAACTACACCACCAGAGGGCTTGCGAAAATCTGCAAGGAGGGCGTGGACGCTATCGGCGGCGCGCTGCGGGAGCTGGAAACTGCCGGGTACATTGTACGCCATCAACTGCGGGATCGGCAGGGCCGGATCAGCGACACCGAGTATGTCATCTATGAGCAACCGCAGCCGAAGAACCCGGATACGCCCCAGCCGGATACGGCTTCACCAGATACGGAAAACCCGGATATGGAGAAACCGGATACGGAAAAGCCCGCAGAATTAAATATAGAGAAATCCAATACTCAAAAAATAATAACAGATGGATCAAGTATCGATTCTATTCCCTTCCGGGAGAAAACGGCGGCAAGACTGCCGGAACGGAAAGGAAGGGATGCGATGTCAGTCTCCGAGATAGAAAATTATCGGGATTTGATTTTAGAGAACATTGAGTATGACTACCTGTGCAGGGAGTTTGCTACCTATCGGGAGGATTTGGACGAGATCGTGGAGCTGATGGTGGAAACCGTCTGTGCCAGACGCAAAACCACCCGGATCGCTGGCAGCGACTTTCCCCATGAGGTGGTGCGCTCCCGTTTTTTGAAGCTGGACAGCGAACATATCCGGTTTGTCATGGACAGCTTGCAGAAAAACACCACCGAAGTCCGCAACATGAAGCAATACCTGCTGACGGTGCTGTTTAACGCTCCCACCACCATCAGCAACCACTACACTTCACAGGTCAATCACGATATGAACGCAGGCGGCTGGTAAGGCCGTCTTTTTTCATCCCACAACAATGTCTTTTACAGGAGGTTACGCTATGAATCAGATGGAAATTTTCAGCAATCAGGAGTTCGGCAGTATCCGCACTTTTGAGCAGGACGGCAAAGTGCTGTTTTGCGGAAAGGATATTGCGAAAGCACTTGGATACCAACGTACCGCTGATGCCATCACAGCCCACTGCAAAGGGGTCTGCGTTTTACCGACCCCTTCTAACGGCGGTATTCAGCGAATGAAATTTATTCCCGAAGGCGATGTGTACCGCCTAATCGTTCACAGCAAGCTGCCCTCTGCGGAACGGTTTGAACGCTGGGTATTTGATGAGGTGCTGCCCTCTATCCGAAAACACGGGGCTTACATCACCAGAGAAAAGCTGTGGGAGGTTGCCACTTCCCCGGAAGCCATGATGAAACTCTGTTCCGACCTGCTGGCCGAGCGCGAGGAAAATGCGGTGCTGCGGAAAGAAAACGCCATGCTGGAGGGCAAGGCAGCCTTTTATGACCTGTTTATCGACCTCAAGCACAGCACCAACCTCCGCACCACCGCCAAAGAACTGGTTGTGCCGGAGCGCCGGTTTGTCCGATTCCTGCTGGAACAGCGGTTTGTGTACCGCGCCCCGTCCGGGAATGTGCTGCCTTATGCAAAGCCTGCCAACGACGGCCTGTTTACCGTTAAGGACTACTGCAATCATGGGCATACCGGCTCCTATACACTGGTAACGCCCCAGGGCAAGCTCTTTTTTGCCCAGCTGCGGGACAGCATCCTGCTGATGATATGATGATGCGGTATCTTCTGCGGCGGCTGGTGGTTCCGCCTTAAATTTTCTGACCCATCCCTGCAAAATCTGCGGAAAGGAGGCGTTATCCCATGCAGGAAGAAGTGGAAAACAGGACTTTAACGCTGGTAGTCAACGGCACAAAGTTCACCGGGCGGCTGTTTAAGGCCGCCATTTGTAAATACCTTGCCCACTGCAAGGAAAAGAAGCTGAATAAGCAGCGAAAACGGGAAATCCCAGTCAAACCCCAGGGCAAGCAGACGGTCAAGCAGCTTGTAGGGCAGAATCAGGGCGTATCCAACATTGAGATCACCGACCCCTCCATCAAGGAGTTTGAAAAGATTGCCCGGAAATACGGTGTGGATTATGCGGTGAAAAAAGACCGCAGCACCTCCCCGCCCAAGTACCTGATCTTTTTCAAAGGTCGGGATGCGGATGCGCTGACCGCCGCCTTTACTGAGTACACCGGCAAAAAAGTGAAAAAAGCAGAGAAAACAGAGCGTCCGTCTGTGCTGGCAAAGCTGAACCAGTTCAAAGAGCTGGTCAAAAATGCCGTGGTGGATCGCACCAGGCGAAAGGAGCTGGAACGATGAAAAAGCAGCTTGACATCAAAAAGCTCCTGATTTTGAACCTGCCGTATATTCTGATGGGACTGTTTGCCACCAACTTCGGAGAAGGATGGCGCAGGGCGCAGGGCGCGGACGCTTCGGCAAAAATGCTCTCGTTCTTCTCCACGCTGCCGGTGGCGCTGGCAAGCTGGTGGCCCAGCCTGCACCCGCTGGATTTACTGGTGGGTCTGTGCTGTGGTGCTGGCCTGCGGCTGGCGGTCTATCTCAAGAGCAAGAACGCCAAAAAGTATCGCCACGGCATGGAGTATGGTTCTGCCCGCTGGGGAACCCATGAGGACATCGCTCCTTACATCGACCCGGTGTTCCAGAACAATGTGATTCTGACGAAAACCGAGAGCCTGACTATGAACAGCCGTCCCAAAGACCCCAAGACTGCCAGAAACAAAAATGTGCTGGTGATTGGCGGCTCCGGTTCCGGTAAGACCCGGTTCTGGCTGAAACCGAACCTGATGCAGATGCACAGCTCTTATGTGGTCACAGACCCCAAAGGCACCATCCTGGTGGAGTGCGGCAAAATGCTCCAGCGAGGCACCTCCAAGCTGGGCAAGGACGGCAAACCCATGAAGGATAAGCACGGCAAGGTCATCTATGAGCCGTACCGGATCAAAGTCCTCAACACCATTAACTTCAAGAAGTCCATGCACTATAACCCCTTTGCCTACATCCACTCGGAGAAGGACATCTTGAAGCTGGTCACCACGCTGATCGCCAATACCAAGGGCGAGGGCAAGGCCGGGGACGATTTCTGGGTCAAGGCGGAAACGCTTTTGTACTGCGCCCTTATCGGGTATATCCACTATGAGGCCCCGGTGGAGGAACAGAATTTTTCCACCCTCATCGAGTTCATCAATGCGATGGAGGTCCGGGAGGATGACGAGGAGTTCAAAAACCCCGTTGACCTGATGTTTGACGCGCTGGAGGCAGAGAAGCCCAACCATTTCGCTGTCCGCCAGTACAAAAAGTACAAGCTGGCAGCTGGCAAGACAGCAAAATCTATTTTGGTGTCAACGGCGGTCAGACTGGCCGCTTTTAATTTGCCGGAGATTGCAAGGGTAACGGAAAAGGATGAAATGTTTCTGAATACCATCGGGAACAGGAAAAAGGCGGTGTTTGCCGTTATTTCCGATAACGATACCAGTTTGAACTTTATTGTAAGTATGCTCTATTCGCAGGCGTTTCAGGAACTTTACCATGAGGCAGACAGAAACGGCGGCAGACTGCCTGTTCATGTAAGGGTAATGATGGACGAATTTGCCAATGTCGCATTGCCCGAAAACTTTGAAAAGGTGCTTGCTACCTGCCGAGGAAGGGAGATTTCCATAAACATTATCATACAGAACATGGCACAGATAAAGGCAATGTTTCGGGATAGCTGGGAAAATCTGACGGGCAACTGCGATACCTACATCTATCTGGGCGGCAATGAAAGCACTTCCCATGAGTATATTTCCAAGTCTTTGGGGAAAGAAACCGTTGATGTGAAAACCAGAGGTGTGACACATGGCAGAAACGGCTCCTCAAGCAATAATTTCCAAAGTGTAGGCAGAGAGCTGCTCACACCCGATGAGGTTCGCATGATAGATAATAATTACGAGGTTGTCATAATCAGAGGGGAACGGGCTGTGATGGATAAGAAGTTTGTGTTGCAAAAGCATAGAAATATCAAATTTACGGAGGACGGCGGTGCTGAACCCTATGAGAAAAGGGAAACTGCCGACTATTCCGATGTTGATCTACATCAAGATTTTGATGTGGATGAGATAGAAGTCATTGAATTTGATTAAGGAGGAATCGAAATGGATACACGAAAAATGATAAAAATTTTGAAGGGAATAGATGTAAAAAAGATTTATAAGCTGTTTGCAACGCTTATTTTTTCCATGCTGTTCTGCACAACACGAGCCTTTGCCGCAGGAACAGACCCATTGGCGGCAATCAATAATCTTTCTACGTTTGTGTTTGCGGCGATTAAGGCGGTCGGTGTGATTATCCTCGGCTGGGGTGTTGTGCAGATTGGCTTGGGGGTGCAGGGGCATGATCCAACACAGAAAAGTAATGGTTTTTTGTCCTTCTTTGGTGGGCTGATTATTGCTTTTGCAAAGGAGATATTGGACTTGATTTTGTGATAGAGAGATAGTCGGGTTCCAAAAATAAAAGAATTTCAAGCCTTGCGAGTGGAGTGTTGCGGATATTGGAGAAAGGCACTATAATAGATAAAAATGATATATTTTGGATAAATTGGGATTTGCATTTGGAGATATCGGTATATGAATAAGAGACAATCTAAAAAAATAAGAAAAAATTGATTTTATTGATTCTTGAAAGAGTAGTATCTTCATTAGATAAAGATGGTAGAAAATATAAAGCTCGTGCACTACATATTCCATCTATAGAGCTTAAAACTGTAGGTAGAATGAATGGTTATAGAATAGAAATAAGATCTGCTCGTGAAGATAATCACAACTATGCGCATTTTCATGTTGCTAAAGGCACTGATGGTATGGCAAGTATCAGAATAGATCCTTTGGAAGCATTGGAATCGTCACTTCCTAGAAAGGATTTAAATAAAATTTTAGAATGGGCTCGAGAAAATAAAGAAATTTTAATAACTACATGGAATGAATTTCATGGATATCGAATTATAGTAGATTAAGAAATAATCTAATAGTTTTAAAATTCGACAATTACTGAGCCTTGTTATTTATAATAGCGGTAAAAAATCGGAATTTTGCAGGAGAAATTTATTATGAAAAATGAATTGATTTTGTTTGAAACGGCAGATAAGGAGATAAAACTTAATGTGTCTGTTAATGATAGCACTGTATGGCTCAATAGAAATCAGTTGGCTGAGTTATTTGAAAGAGACGTGAAGACGATTGGTAAACATATTAATAATGCATTGAAAGAAGAATTAGATAATTCAGTTGTCGCAAATTTTGCGACAACTGCTTCAGATGGTAAAACTTACTGGGTAGAGCATTATAATCTGGATATGATTATTTCTGTTGGATACAGGGTAAAATCTAATCGAGGGGTGGAATTTCGTAAATGGGCGAATAAAGTCCTTAAACAATACATTATCCAGGGATATGCAATTAATGAAAAGAGATTGGAGGCATTGCAACGTACAGTAAGTATACAAACTAAAATGTTGGCATCAACTCTGGAAGTGGAGGAAACAGATGTGTTGAAAGCAGTTAATTTGTATACAGAGGCTTTGATGCTATTAGATCAATATGACCATCAATCGCTAAATAAGCCAGAGGGAAATAAACCAATTTATAGGATAACATATGAAGAATGCCGTAGGATGGTAGATGCTATGGAAGATACATTTCATTCTAATGTTTTTGGCGTTGAAAAAGAAGAAGGAAAAGTTGAGGGGATTTTAGCTGCAGTTTACCAAAGCGTTTTTGAAAGAGATGTTTATCCCTCGTTGGAAGAAAAAGCTGCTAACTTATTATATTTTATGATAAAAGATCATCCTTATGCCGATGGATGTAAGAGAATTGCTGCTTCATTGTTTTTGGAATTTCTAAATAAAAATAATTTTTTATATAAAGATGGAACAAAGCGAATAAGCGATGGAGCGATGGTTGCTATTACGTTGATGATCGCAGAGTCTAATCCGTTGGAAAAGGACATTATGGTTAATTTGGTAATGAATTTATTAGCAATATAGGATAAGCAGAAAGAGAGTAAAGTAAAGAATCTTTTGGCTCAGATGAGAAGAATGGGAATAATCACAACAGATTCCAAGAATCAGCAGAGGTCATCTTGGATACTTGTCAAGGAATTAAACAAGTAAGAAACAAATTTTATCCAAAATTTATCCAAGCTGATGAGAAAAAACCTTTAAAAACAAGGTTTTCCTTGGATAAGTTGAAATCGTCAAAGTTAAAAAACCAAGGTTTAACCAAGAAAGTTGACTTTACAGCATGTTGATACTTGGTTAAAAATCCTGAAGTATACAAACACAAAAATAGAAATTCCAGTTTATCGCATTCAAAAATATCTAAAAGAAATATTCAGAATGATATTCAAGAATCAATTCGGTAATAGGAAATCAGTATATGAGTGAACACGAGGTGGTGTAATTGAATGACAACTGGCTGATAGAAAGCCTAAAATGGACATTTGAATTTTGGAACAACAAACAAACGGAAATATGGCAGCTTGTCAGCACAACGCCCGAGGAATTTAAGGGCGGAGACATCTGGAGATTGGCACTGACATTGAATGACGGACTAAAAGCAATCGGATACGGGCTTTTAGTCCTTTTCTTTGCTCTAAGCATCTGCAAAAGCACCATAAATTTCAGAGATTTACGCAGACCGGAACAAGGTTTGCGTTTTTTTATACGGTTCGTGCTTGCCAAAACAGCCGTAACCTACGGGATAGATCTAATGACCGCTATTTTCAACATCTGCACCGGTATTGTATCGGTGATTGCGGAAAAAATGGGAACGGCTGCGGCGGATATGGCATTGCCCGAAGAACTGGAAACGGCGGTCAATGAGGTGGGATTTCTTGCGAGTATCCCTTTGTGGCTGGTAACGATATTGGGCTGTCTTGTGATTATCGTACTGTCCTTTGTGATGATACTGACAGTATATTCGAGATTTTTTAAGCTCTATATGTATACCGCCTTTGCACCCATTCCCTTATCTTCCTTTGCGGGGGAGGCAACTTCTTTTATGGGAAAGGTCTTCATCAAAAGCTACATGGGTGTGTGCATGGAAGGTGCGGTTATTGTGCTTGCCTGTCTGATTTTTTCGGCATTTACTTCAAGCGGAAACTTCGGTTTAGTGGATGCGGAAAGCTCGGCGGTGGTGCAGGTGTTGGCATATCTTGCGGAAACGATCTTCAATATGCTTGTTTTGGTGGGGCTGATTAAAGGCTCGGACAGAATCGTAAAAGAAATGTTTGCATTATAAGGGGGTGTGATATGGAAATAAACGTAAACAAAGAGATTTGTGCCTACAAGGAGGCGGTGTTTTTCGGGCTGACAACAAGACAGTTTGTCTGCTCAGTTGCAGCAATCGGCATTGCTGTTGGCACATATTTCGGCTTAAAAGGCATTTTAGGCAAGGAAACGGCGAGCTGGCTTTGCATGATAGCCGCACTTCCTGTGGCGGCAATGGGGTTTTTCAAGTATAACTCCCTTACGGCAGAGCAGCTTTTTTGGACAATCATAAAGTCTAAAATCATTTATGCCGGCAGGCGAGTTTTCAAAGCGGACAACTACTATTTATATCTGTTACATACGGAACAGACAACGAGAAAGGCGGGATTTTGTGTTAAAGACATTGCGAAACAGCATTTCAAACGAAAGAGAGGCGCGAAAGGTACCAAGAAGCGTGCAGGCATCCATTCCCATAGAAAAAATATACGATGACGGGATTTGGAAGGTGAATAACAATTTCAGCCGCACATGGAAGATGACCGACATCAATTTTGCGGTTGCATCGGACGAGGATAAAAGGGCAATGCTGAATCAGTTTTGCTCTTTTTTAAATTCTCTGCCTGTAGACGCATCCATTAAAATCACAATCAATAACCGTAAGCTGAATCTGAAGGAGTTTCGGCGGACACTGATGTTGCAGGCGAAGAAGGATGGCATTGACGAATACCGAGCAGAGTACAACAAAATGTTGGAGAGAAAAGCTGCCGCAACACAGAACATGGTGCAGGAAAAATATATCACGATTTCTGTCAGCAAAAAGACTGTGGAAGAAGCAAGGGCAGCCTTTACCCGAATCGGTACGGATATGGCAACAAATCTTGCAAGGCTTTCTTCTGCTGTAACGGAATTAGGCAACAAAGAACGCTTGCGTATCCTAAAGGATTTTTTTCGACCGGAGGAGGAATGGGAGGATGAGATTGATTTAGGAAATTTCATTCGGCATGGGCATAATTTTAAGGATGTCATTTGCCCCGACAGCATACAGTTTCAATCCGATTATTTTGAAATGGACGATAAGGTAGGCAGGGTTCTTTTTATTAAGGACTATGCCTCTTTTTTAAATGAAGATATGATTGCCAGTATGGCGGATGTTTCAAAAAACATTATGCTTTCTGTTGATATTCTGCCGATTCCGACGGATGAGGCGGTGAAAGAGGTGCAGAACAAGCTGCTCTCTGTGGAAACGGATGTAACCAGATGGCAGAGAAAGCAGAATGATAACTACAATTTCAGTGCCAACATTCCCTATGACCTTCGGCAAATGAGAGAGGAAATCGAGGATTTTCTGGATGATATTACAATGCGGGATGAACGCATGATGTTTGCACTGCTGACGGTGGTGCATATCGCAGATGATATGGAACAGCTCAATGCCGATACGGAATCTCTTGTCAGCACCGTAAAATCAAAATTCAGCACGCTTTCCGTTCTGCGGTGGCAGCAGGAGGATGGACTGAAAACGGTTCTTCCTTACGGCATGAGAAAAATACACGCTTTAAGAACAATGACCTCAAGAAGTATTACCGCACTGCATCCGTTTTCCGTACAGGAAATACGGGATAAAGGCGGTATTTTTTACGGCGTGAACGGCATCAGCCGCAACCTTATCATGTGCAACCGAAAAAATCTCCAGAACGGCAATGCCTTTATCCTTGGGGTTTCCGGTTCGGGGAAATCTTTTATTGCCAAGGAAGAGCTTGCCTTTGTGGCACTTTCCACCGATGACGATATTCTTGTAGTAGATCCCGAACGGGAATATGAACCGCTGATTCGCTCTCTGAACGGCGAGGTAATCCGTTTTGCACCGGACAGCAAAAATCACATCAATGCACTGGATATGTCAAGGGAATACGGCGAGGGGGATAACCCGATTACATTGAAATCAAGCTTTGTTATGTCCCTGTATGAAAGTGTGAATAACGGCAGAGTGGAAGGTGCGGCAAATTCCATTGTGGACAGATGCGTGAAAAATGTCTATCAGGAGTACACCAAAAGCTATACAGGTGAGCCGCCGACATTAAAGGAGCTAAGAAGGGAGCTTTTGCGACAGGAGGAGCCCTTGGCAAAGGAAATCGCACTTTCCTTGGAACTATTCACAGAGGGCAGTTTGAATGTATTCTCATATCAGACCAATGTTGATATGAAAAACCGCATTGTGTGCTTTGATATTCTGGATTTAGGCAAACAGTTAAAATCTGTAGGTATGCTGATTATGCTGGATTCTATTATGAACCGAGTGATGGAGAACCGAAAAAAGGGCAAACGCACATGGGTTTATATTGATGAGGTGTATCTGTTCTTTGCAAATGAATACAGTGCAAATTTTCTTTCGGAGAGCTGGAAACGCTTTCGTAAATATGGGGCATTGGCAACAGGCATTACGCAGAATGTCAGTGATTGTCTGCACTCCGTAACGGCAAGAAATATGTTTTCCAACAGCGAATTTCTGATACTGCTCAATCAGGCACCTGCGGATAGGATTGATTTGGCGGAGCTGTTTCATATCTCTGTGAATCAAATGAAGCATATCGAAAATACGCCGGTCGGACAGGGGCTATTAAAGGTGGGCGAGGCAATGGTGCCTTTTGTAAATCAATTTCCGAAGGACACCAAGCTGTATGAGCTGATGACAACAAAACCGGAGGATAAATAATACATGGCAGGCAGATTTTAGGGTTTCATCCTATTTCTGCCTGCTGTTTTTTTGCGTGGAGGTAAAGTGCTGATGAAGAAAAGAGAATGGAAAGGAAAAGAAGAAGTTATAAAAACCAAGGATTCTGTGAAAAAAACATCGACAGGAGCGAAAAACAAAGCCTTGCAGTCTGCCTTTATACGGGAAACGGCGAGAAACGCAAGACAAAAATCGGAGAGCGTTTTCAATGAAACAGCCGAGGATGCGGAAGGAGCTTTGGAAGATACTGCCGCATATATATCGGAATATGCGGTCAGAAAGGCAAAAAACAGAAAATCGGACAAAAGATATACCGGAGAAAAAGGAAGGACAGCCAAAAGGTCGGCAGTACGGACGATGGCTGATTTACAGAGAAAGCGATATACCGCTGATAAAGCCACCAAGAGAAGAACAGTAAAGCGAGATTACCGAAGGGTTATGGAGGTTCGGCGGAATATCAGCATTGTACGCCTAAAAAAGAAATTTATACAGGAGAAGAAAAGGAAAACACTTGAAAACAGGTATCATGCAGAGCCGATGGCAACGGAAGAAAGATATTCATATCAGCCGAAGGCTTTTTTGCGGACAGAAAGAGAAAATAGACCGCAGAGTAATAAAAAAGTTTCAAACCAAACAATCGATACAAAAGGTAGATATTTTCGTGAGCCTTTGGGGGATACCGACCGAAAAAGAGAATATGACGCACAGCGGCGGGCTTTTATCAAACATAAGTTGAAGGAGCGGTTTATCAATGAGAGGGAGACGGCAAAAATCAATAGGAAGGCAGAGAAGCTTTCTGAGAGACTGACTAAGGCTGTGATACATACGGCACAAGCTTTTGTAAAGAGTATTTTGACGGCACTGGGCGGTATGAGTGTGGCTCTGGTGGTGTTCGTGATAATTGCTGCGGTGATGGCGGTTGTTTCCACGTCCTTCGGCATTTTCTTTTCTGCATTTGATCATACGGAAGGGACAAAACAGGTGGCACAGATTGTTGCGGAAACGAATTATGAATTTAATCAAAGGGTAAGGGAGATTGAAAACAGTGTTGCCTATGACAGTATCGTGTATCATTGCCTGCCCGATAGCGGCAGTGATTTACTGATTACTAACTGGACAGATGTGGTTGCGGTGTTTTCTGCAAGGGTTTCGGGGGACAAAAATCATGCCCTTGATGTAGTTACGATGGATGAGAAACGGGAAAAGCTGCTAAAGGAAACCTTTTGGGATATGAATGAGCTGACCTATCGGACGGAGAAGATTGTTCGCCGCCATAATGGGAAAAAGACGGTAAAAATCAAGCTGCATATTACGCTGACAAGTAAGAAATGCAGTGATATGTACGAATTTTATAATTTTACAAAGTATCAAAAGCAGTCTGCGGAGGAGCTGCTGAAACCCGAATATGCACAAATGCTGTCCGAACTCATTGGAGCAATGGATGTAACCGGAAATAACGTAGAAATCAGTGATGCGGCTTTAAGGGATATATTGGATAACCTTCCTGAAGCTGTTTCTGAAGAACGAAAAGCAACCGTCAAAACGGCATTTTCCCTTGTCGGAAAGGTAAGCTATTTTTGGGGCGGAAAATCCTCTGTTATCGGTTGGGACAGCAGATGGGGTACGCCGAAGAAAGTAACTGCCACAGGCAGCAACACAACGGGAATGACGATTCCTTATGGCTTGGATTGTTCGGGATTTGTGGATTGGGTGTTTAACAATACGTTCGGCGTTGTGGTTGGTCATGGCGGGGGGGCCCGAAGCCAGTATAGCTATTGCAGGAAAATAAGCTGGGCGGAGGCACAGCCAGGGGATTTGGTGTTTTATCCCGATTTAGGTCATGTGGGGATTGTGGCAGGCTATGACGGAGAGGGAAATGTGCTGATTGTGCATTGTTCCTTGAACGGTGTTTTGGTAACGGGACGAGTTGGGTTTACACTGGTCGGCAGACCGGAGGTGTTTTAGGTTTATGAAAGTAGACTATACAAGATTAAATATTTTGTACTGTATAATTTAAGTAAAAGGTCACTTTTTTGAGAAATGTGTACATAATTATATGAATGTTCAATTTATAAATCGGTTTATAGATATTAAAATGTGTTAGAAAGTAATTAAGACTAAAAGGAGTGATTTTATGAAATATGGGAAACGATTTATGGCAGTGAGTCTTGGTGTGATTTTATGTTTGGGAATGTCTGTTTGTGCATCGGCTAAAGATATATCTGAAGGGGATAATGAATTACCATATGTAACCTTACAAGACTTGCAGGAACAGTATAAAACTACAGGGAAACTATCTTCTGAAAAATATGATATTACAAATCAAACAGATGAAGAAGTTTTAAATGTTTTAGAGAAAATCTACGAAAATACTGGAGCAATTCCAACAGAGATCAATGCAGGGGAAATATTTTTAAAGACAGAAGATGAATTGGCAAACGAGTCGATTACAAGGGCAACAACTATTCCTACAAGCGTTTTAATGAAAGGGAAGGTGTTTGATTCAGATTGGAGTGGAACAATAAATTATACTTATACAAAATACTTGACGCCACAATATATTTCAGGTAATGCAGATACTTCTTTTTCTGTAGATATTTATGATGTAAGTAGCAAATATTTATTTTCTCTTGCAGCTAAAAAAACAACACCATATTATTGGGCAAGTACTTCTTTAGATGGCAAATATGGAAGTGTTTATGGGAAATTTATTAATACAGCAAAGACAGCTTCTAAGAACGCTATTTATGAATTACAAAATTATTAAAAAAAGAATAAAGTTTCGTGTTGCTCTATAGAAATCCAAGTACCGCAGAAACGGAAGTCAAGTTCAACAGATTGGAGATAACTTGAAATGCATCCTTGATAAGGATAGAAGAACCCTTGCTATGGATTTAAGGGTGACTTACTAGGAACCGAACCAGTTGAGACAACTAAGGCAGGCGGAAAATCCGCCTGCTCTTGATATACCTTTTTAACTGTTATATATAAAACAAGGACAAAGGTTCTGCAAAAGCACTTCTTTTCCTTTATTATCATAGAAGAATCTTATTTATAGACTTTTCTCATATACTCTAAATCAAGTGCTGTGTTAAATTCTAATTGTTGGGTTCTTTATAAATATTTTTAATTTTTTAAAGCTGGAATTTGAATTTTGTATGGGTTTCCATTGATTTTAGAAGAAAAACTATAAACGGGTTGATAGTAGCCTTTTGTATCAACTATATATTCTATATCGCATTGATCTACAACAATATCTATATGATTTTCTTCTGTATTTATAGGGTAATAGAATTCTCCGGTACACAATGTTTCATAGGCTGCTTTTTCACTAATTACTTCATAATCTTTATAGGGAGCTAAAACCAATATATTGTTATTAATTTTTGAAAAACAACCATTACTATTGTATTCACAAGTTATAGTTCCATCATAAAGGACTCCATTTTCAAATAATTTATTTGAATTGAATTCATATTCTCCATTTTTTGTAATATTAAAATTAGCTCCAATTGGCACATCAATACCGTAATCTTTAAGGGTTTTTCGTATTAATTTTTCCTCTGCATCTATGATAGGGTGGGTGGGCCCATCCGGATAAATTGTGTCATAATCAAAGAATTTGTAATTTCCACCCATATAATCGATCCAAAGGCTATGGTTGTCAGCAGAGTAATATACAGCGGTATCTTCGTAAAAGTCATTTCTATTTTTGTCAATAGTTGTCCCTATATTTTCAAAAAATGTTTTTGCAAAAATAGCGGTATCTTTTTTTGTAAGTTTTTTTTGGATACGATATACGGGCAAATTATGGCTTATATCGTTATATTTGATGTTAGAAGATACATTTATATTTTGAAAAGGAGTTATGTATTGATTTTTGAGTTGTCCTAATTCTTGCATGTTATAGAATATGAAAATAAAAGAAAATACTGCTATGGTAAGACACAAAGGAAGTTGCAGAAGGATTATTCTTACTATAGACTTGGAACGAAAGGAACTTTCTCTTTTCAGGGCAAAAAGAAAGTCTGATAATTCGTATATTCCATAACCAATCATTGTTCCTATAGTATTTCCTAAAATATCATCAAGTTCAAAAATACCCAAACCAGTTAATAGCTGGATTGTTTCGATAGAGGTTGAGAGCAAGATGGCCGTTAAAACGGTTTTCCAGAATGTTTTACATTTTGTAGTTACCATAGGGATTAAAATACCTAGTGGAACAAATAACAAGAAATTTAAAACTATATTTTTCCAGGAAGTGACTGAAAAATTATTCCATGCATCTTTATAAGAATAAAAAAGGGGCATGATTGTTTGGTTTTGCCAAAGATTTGATCTGCCCATTAAGGTTACGCTTATAATAAATATAAAATAACATATGGTAATGCTTTTGAGAATTAATTGTTTAAATGTTGTTATTCTGTTTTTTTCTGAAAGTAATAAATCAGCTATTTTCATATATCTCACCCTTTTCTTGCTGTTTTCGATGGATTTATTTTGAAAGGATGAAAGCTGATTATATCAGCTTTCATCTAATGTATGTTTGTATGTTTTTGATAGGTTTAAATGAATGTTTTTAAAGTACTGCAATTTAGTTTGTGATTCTAAATGTACCAGTAATTTCACTGCCATCGGAGGAGCCTTTATTAAACTCTATAGCATACTTTTTTTTAGAGTTAAGGTTGGAAAAATGGAATGATTTAGATACGGGAGTTGTTCCGCAATAGAAAGTTTTCGAGTCAACTTGGGTGCCATTGCAGTATAACTTTACAGAAGCATCTGTATTTCCATATACAATATCTCGTGCAAAATTCACTTTTACATACAGATCGGTATTTCCTGTGAAATAATAGTTAGTAATGACGTTATTACGGAATTGCACAGAGCCAGTGTAATCTTCATTAGATAAGTCCCAACCTCTAGATGGATAGGAGGTGCCACGAGTAACTTTGTTCTGATCGGTTAAGAAATCTCCATTTTTCTCAATGGTGATTGACTGGTGAGTATTTGCTGCAGTGTTGGATTCGTTAGTTTCAGCGGCAAATACGAGAGATATGTTGGAAATAAGTAATGTGCTAGTTAATAAAAATAAAACTAATTTTTTCATGTTGTTCCCTCCTAATTTTAAACTAATTTGTTGGTTAATAAAGAAATTTTTATGGCCATAATACTTATATATGTATAAGAATAAAGAAAAGGTGACATATATTTTGAGTTCTTTTGTTTGTAAGAGATCTTTAATTGTCACTTTTTGTTTTTTAATTTACATATATAAAGAGTAAATTTAACTAAAAACATTAGGGGAGATTGATATGAAAAAAGAGAATAAAAAATGCTTAAGGAGATATGTGTTATGATCGGAATAATAGCAATTATAATAGGATTTTTTGGTATAGAGTATCCTCCAGATATTTTGTTAAAAGCTATTGGGATTTGATAGAAACTACATCGCCTAAAGATAGAGATGTTGAAGAGGAAACATTTTATGTAGCTAAAGTTGAAGAACGATGGCACATTATGTTTGGGTAATACAACATACTGGATAAGGACCTAGAAACACATCTGGAATTAAAGGATATTCCTAATGACATGATTTTGTTTTTACCTGGGGATTATGTTGTATAATTTCAGATTGTTATTAAATTAGATGCTAAAATCAAGAAAGGAAAATATTAAAAATTTAAAAACCTGTTTCAAACAGATTAGCAGTGCCCCAAAACTTGTGTAAGCCTTCAAACTGATGCAAAGCATTCGGTTTGAGGGTTATTTTTATGACAAGAAGAAAAGGTGGTAATGATAGAAATACTGTAAGATTTTTGCAAAATTATTAATGCTGTAAGGGTAAAGGAGGGTTAATTATGAATTGTAGAATTACGAATAGTTATTATAGATCGAAAATAATAAGCCGAAAGAAGTCACTTTTTGCAGAATAGTTTACATATATAAATGGAAGAACAAATATTTAATTTCTTTAGGTGGAAGGAGTGTGATTTTATGAAGAATTCAAAAAATATAGAAATGAAGGTGATAAAACATAGAGTAATACATTCAACAAAAATTATGTGTTCAAGACAAAAATATATAAAGATTTAAAGGAGAGAAAAATTATGAATTTTAAACAGTTTATTGTTTCATCTATGGTAGTTCTGAGTTCTTTTGCTGTATCGGCACCTGTATTTGCGCAGAATTTGAGTGAAGCTGAAATTAGAAGTATGGTTGAGCAGAGAAGCACTGCGGATAAAAAACATACTGTTGATAAAATTACTTATAATGATGCGGTATATGAAGGAAAAAGTATGGCAGCAAGAGCGGCTAAAGTAACTGAAAGTGCTGCATATTTGGATAAAGTAAAAGACACTCTGGGGCTTATGGAAGAAGCGGCAGAAGGATATGTTACAGTTAAAGATGGTTCGACAGATGTTTATCATTATACGAGAGCAGAACTTTATAGAGATGGATCTTTGTGTGATAAGAGCAGTAATTTGTATGGCTCCGGAAGAGTATATGCAAAAACGAATTTCCACTTCGTTGATAAGAATGCAACCAGTAAAGCAAAGGTATTCTATGGCGGATTCTAAATAAAATAAAAGAGCATATTAAAAATATGCTCTTTTATTTTTAATATACAGGAGAAAGATGATGAAATTTAAAAAAGTTTTTGTGGCTTTGGCTGTTTTTGGTATTTTAATATCTATTTTTATGTTTTGCAGTAAACACTCTGAGGGAGTCTTGGAAAATAAGGAAGAATCTTATTCATATCAGGAGTTAGAGAACTTACCATATGAGTTTCCACTTCAAGATGAATTTGACTCAGATGGAAATTTGACTGTCGCAGACTTTATGCGTCAACCAGATTCTTATACTAAACTAAAGAGATTTAATGAGAAATTGCATTCAGATTTTAAGTATATAGAAATGATAAGTCAGCCGGTTGAAGTTATAGGAAAATTTGATCTTCCCTTGGATTTTGTAAATGGATATATGGAATCTGGAAAGACAGTCGATTTATCAAATCAACCAATGTATATTAATGGTGAGAGTACTTATATAACACCATTAAATGCAGTACAAGTAGATTATAATGCATATAACTATTATAATTTTTTGATAAAAGAAGGTCGTGGTTTTAAAGAAACGGATTTCAAATATTCGGAAATATGTCCGATTATTCTAGGAAGTAATTACACAAAATTCTATAGTGTAGGTGATACTTTAGAATTTTATTATCTAGGTAAAAAGACGGAGGCGGCGATAATTGGATTTTTGAAAGATGACTTTCTGGTATCAAATGAAGAAACTAATTTAAATAATTATATTGTTATGCCAATCACATGTGAAATAAATATAGATCAATTACATGATTCTGAATATCTTTATAAAGATGAATATGATGATCCGGATAAATTTTATTTGACCTTTTTGTATATGCAAAAAAATAATGGGATATTTTTATGTAAACACAAAGAAGAATATGACTCTTTAAAGGATAAGATTAAAAGAATATCTGGCGAAATAGGGGTGGCATATTCTGTCAAAAATTTTTATTGAAAGTTGAGAATATGTATTGGAAAACAGGTATACTAAAAGGGCAAAAAGGAGACTATGAGAAAAAGTCTGTAAATAAGATTCTTCTATGATATGCAAGGGTGGTGAGCCTGAAAATCAGGTTTCTCATCCTTGTTTTATATATAACAGTTGTTGAATGGCATGTCAATAGCAGGCGGGTTCCCGCCTGTCTCGCTTGCTGGTTTATTCGTTACTCAGGAAGGCGACCTTCGTACATAATACTCAGTTCACCATACATCTGTGCCCAGTTTCGAATTGTACTGGTCCATTTTTTCGTAGCTTCAAAAGTGGCAAGATACAGTGCCTTTAAAAGGGCTGTATCGCTTGGGAACACACTTCTTTGGCGGTTCAGCTTCCGGTAGGTGGAATTCAGGGATTCTATCGCATTTGTCGTGTAAATGACCTTTCTAACAGTCGCCGAAAATTTGAAAATCGGAGAAACCGCATCCCAGTTGGACTTCCAGCGTTTCATGGAATTCGGATATTTAGGCATCCATTTTTTGGTCACATGATCTAATGCTGCCAATGCCTTTTTCTCGTCTGCCGCCTGATAAATCGTCTTCAGGTCTGTGGCAAAGGCTTTTCTGTCCTTATCAGGAACATATTTCAGCGTATTTCTTACCTGGTGTACGATGCAGTGCTGATACTCAGTTTTGGGAAAAGCTGTAGAGATAGCTTCTTTGATTCCGGTTAAACCATCTGCACAAATGATGAGCACATCTTTTGCCAGATTTCGGAAACCATCGAGGACATCTACGGTTTTGAGACCTCGGAAAGCTTCATTTCTGATGTAACGGATAAAATTCTGCCACAGATTGAGGACTGGCAGAACCTACCACTGGATGAGGTGTATCCGATTCTCTATATCGATGCAATCCACTACTCCGTAAGGGACAATGGCATGATTCGAAAGCTTGCAGCTTACGTAATCCTTGGAATTAATACGGAAGGAAGGAGGTTCTGACCATCAGCGTTGGTGATAACGAAAGTGCAAAATACTGGCTTTCTGTTATGAATGAACTGAAAAATCGAGGTGTAAAAAGTCATACCTTTGGCATACATGGAGATAATTTTCTGGTCAATATCTGAAATATCCTTCTGACGTTTTTTCACAATCTGTGGCGAAAAGGTTGATTTTCGGTCCTGTGGCACTTCAATTTCCATAGAACCGTACCGGCTGTTGACCTGTTTATGCTTATAACCGTTGCGATAATCATCATTATCTGATCGTTCTGATTTTTCATAGCCGAGGTGTTCATCCATTTCAGCTTCCATCATTTCCTTGATGGTGTCGCCTAAAAGATCCTTGAGCGCATCCTGAATGTCTTCGGCAGACTGGATATCGTACTCTTCAAGGAGCTGATGAATAATGTTTCGTTTTCCTTCTGTCATTTGTACGCGATGTACAGGTTTCTTTTGCCTTGCCATAATAAAAGGTCCTCCTAATGATATTTATTGTATCATAGAA